>Ga0307408_100000460_pt1 | contig 35652 bp, 35 predicted proteins | sample 322Cmetagenome_FD_202116 | JGI IMG/M metagenome (GOLD analysis project Ga0307408, IMG submission 202116) | Maize rhizosphere microbial communities from greenhouse at UC Davis, California, United States - 322HYB-C-3 | ecosystem: Host-associated > Plants > Roots > Rhizosphere > Soil | place...
TTGCCAGTCGGGCTGGGCGATGATGCCCACGCGAAAGCCCTGGGCCTCCAGCGTGCGGCCGATCACGGCCATGCCGAAGCTGGGGTGGTCCACATACGCGTCGCCCGTCACCAGGATGATGTCGCAGCTGTCCCAGCCCAGCTTGTCCATCTCGACGCGGCTCATCGGCAGGAACGGGGCCGTGCCGAAGCGCTTGGCCCAGTACGGACGGTAGCTGGTCAAGGGCTTTGCGGCGCGCGCAAAAAAGGAGACGTCAACGGGGGCGTTCATGCTGGTGTGGAGGGCGCGGCCGGCCCGGTGCGGAGGGGCTGCGTGGGCGCGCTGTGGTGGGTAACCCGCGATTTTAGTCGGGCAAGGCCATTTTGTCGCCTCGGCAACGCTTGTCCCTGGGCATTGCAGGCTTGATACGAATCAGCCATATACTTGCTCCAGTCAATTAAATTACATGACAAAGGCAAGCAATCATGAATTCAACCGCTTCCCTGCCCTCAGCCACAGGCGGCGCCACGCCCCTTGCGGACGCGGTCAAGGCCGTGCGCCAGTTCAACCGATTCTTCACCCGCCGCATCGGCGTGCTGGACCCGTACCTGGGCAGCACCTTGTCGCTCACCGAAGTGCGGGTGCTGTATGAGCTGGCCCACCGCGATGCGCCCGTGGCCAGCGAACTGGCACGCGACCTGGGGCTTGACGGCGGCTACCTCAGCCGCATCCTGCGGCGCTTCGAGGCCGCTGGATGGATGACCCGCAGCGCCAGCCCCAAGGACGCGCGCCAGAGCGTGCTGTCCCTGACCCCCGCCGGTCGGGAGGCCTTTGAGCCGCTGCAGCAACGCTCCCGCGAGCAGGCCGCAGAGTTGCTGGCCCCCCTGCCTCCGGCCCGCCAGCAGGAAGTGGTGCAGGCCATGCAGCGCATCGAAACCCTGCTGACCCCGCCCGACCCCGCCGCCAGCCGCGCCCCCGCGGCGCCGCAGGTGGTCGTGTTGCGCGACCCGGTGCCCGGCGACATCGGCTGGGTCGTGCAGCAGCATGGCGAAATCTACTGGCGCGAGTACGGATGGGACAGCCGCTTTGAGGCCCTGGTGGCCGACATCGCTGCGCAGTTCGTGCGCAAGTTCCAGCCCGGCTGGGAGCGCTGCTGGATCGCCGAGCTGAACGGCGAACGCGTGGGCAGCGTGTTCGTGGTGCGCAAGTCGGCCACCACGGCCCAGCTGCGCATGCTCATCCTCTCGCCCCAGGCGCGCGGCCTGGGCCTGGGCACCCGGCTGACGGACGAATGCATCGCCTTCGCCCGGGCCAAGGGCTACAAAAAGATGGTGCTGTGGACCAACAGCTGCCTTACCGCCGCCCGCGGCATCTATGCCAAGCGCGGCTTCAAGCTGGTCAAGTCCGAGCCTTACGAAGGCTTTGGTCAGCAGGCCACCGGGGAAACCTGGGAGCTGAAGCTGTAGGATCGGTGGGCTCGTGAGCGCTCGGCACTTCGCCGCGCTGGCTCCTGACGTCCCGCAATCACACCGAGAAGAACGCATGCACTGCGCTGCCTGGCCTCCACTGATGAACTGAACGCCCGCCGCGTGAGCTGCCGCCCTGCCTTTCTTTGGCGCAGGCGATGGCAACGCCGCCCGTGCTGGCCCGCTTGACCGGGCCAGCGTCCGGCTTTTCCCGTCCATTCCTATTGCCCCGCAGCCATGCCGGGAACGGGAAGACGGGCTGCCGCCTTTCATCCTGGATACCGACATGCAACTTCTCGACACATTGGTGGCGCGCGCCATCCCCTGGGCGCCTCGCGCACTGATCCACAAAATCTCTCGCCGCTACATCGCGGGCGACAACCTCACCGACGCCCTGCATCGCGTGCGGCAGCTCAACGCGCAAGGCTTCACCGTGACGCTCGACGTGCTCGGCGAAACCATTTCGACACTGCCACAGGCGCAGGCCACCGCAGATACGTACATGGAGGTGCTCCATGCCGTTCATGACCAGGGCTTGCAGGCCAACATTTCGATCAAGCCTTCCGCGTTCGGGCTCTTGCTGGAGGCGCAGCAATGCGAGCAACTCATCGCGCGCGTTCTCGATACCGCAGAGCGGCACCGGAACTCCGTCTGCCTGGACATGGAGGATGCCAGTTGCACCCAAAAGGAAATCGACTTGTTCATGCGCTTGAGGGCGCGTTTTGGCAATGTCGGCCTGGCCTTGCAGGCATATCTGTTGCGCACCTATCAAGACCTTGAGCCGCTCCTGCACAAAGCCCACACCTTGCGCATCTGCAAGGGCATCTACCGGGAGGACCGCACGCACCTTGTGCAGGACGCCTGGCGCGACCGCAGCGCGATCAACGAACACTTCCTGAAGCATGTAGAGCGCTGCTTTGATGCGGGAAGCTTCGTCGGCATTGCCACGCACGATGCTGCCTTGATTGCGAGCATCGTCAAAACGGCGCGCAAGCACGGCATTGATCCAGGCCGGTTTGAGTTCCAGATGCTGCTGGGCGTGTGCGAACCCTTGCGCGACCAATTGCTGGACATGGGCTTCAAGGTGCGCGTTTACGTCCCCTTCGGCAAAGACTGGTACGGCTACAGCACCCGAAGGCTGAACGAGAACCCTCGGATCGCCGGGTACATCGCCAAGGCGCTGATAGGACTTTGACGGCCCCCGCAGCCGTGGTCCTGCGGGACCATGGCCTGTGGACCGCCGTAAACTCGGCGCCCCATGTCCCAGACTCTGGCTGCTCCAGCGCACAGCGAACTCATCATCAAGAAAAGCCGCTTCATCGGTTGCGTGCAGCCTATGGCCGACCGCGCCAGCGCACAGGCGGCTGTGGACGCACTATGGAAGCAGCACCCCGGTGCGGCCCATATCTGCTGGGCCCTGCTGGCGGGCGGCCAGTCTGCCGCCGTGGACGATGGCGAACCGGGCGGCACTGCAGGGCGCCCGATGCTCGACGTACTGCGCCACCAGGATCTGGAGGGCGTACTGGCTACCGTGGTGCGCTACTTCGGCGGAGTGAAGCTGGGCGCTGGCGGACTGGTGCGCGCCTACACCGACACCGTGGCCCAGGCCCTGCTCCAGGCGCCCAAGGTCACGCTGCGGCGCATGGTAACGCTGCAGTGTCAGGTGCCTTACGCGCTGGAGGGACTGCTGCGCCGCGAAATAGAAGCCGAGGGCGCCGAACTGGCCCACGTGCAGCACGGAACCCTTGTCACCCTCCAACTGCGACTGCCCGAAATCCATGCCGCCACCTTCATGGAGCGCATCAACAACCAGGGACAGGGCCGGGTGGGCTGGATGGAGCCCGGCGCCTGATCCCTCCCACCGGTGCCCGCGAGACCCGCGGCGGGTGCCTCGGGCGCCGGCGGGTTATCCCTCCGCGAAATGCCTTTGCGCCTACACGCACCAACGCGGCCTGCCTGCACACTCGAAGCTTCACCGTACCTCATCCGTGCTCCGGGAGACTGCATTGGACCAACCCCTCGACACCATCATCGTTGGCGCAGGCACGGCAGGCCTCGCGGCCTTGCGCGAAGTGCGCAAACGCACGCAAAACTACCTCATCGTCAACGAGGGTCCCTGGGGCACCACCTGCGCCAGGGTGGGATGCATGCCATCGAAGACACTCATCGAGGCTGCCAACGCCTTCCATCGCCGACGCGCTTTCGATGAGTTTGGCCTGCGCGGCGCCGACGGGCTGACGGCCGACCTGCCCGCCGTGCTGCGGCGCGTGCGCGCTTTGCGCGACGACTTCGTGGCGGGCGCGCTGCGCGCCACCAGCGATCTGGGCACCGCCCAGCACTCGGGCCGCGCCACGCTGCTGGGCCCCGGCCTGGTGGACATTGATGGCGTACCTCACGCTACGCGCAGCATCATCATCGCCACCGGCTCCCGCCCGAGCGTGCCGGAAGAATGGCTGGCCTTTGGCGACCGTATCCTCACTACCGACACCCTGTTCGAGCAGCCCAACCTGGGACCCCGGGTCGCCGTGATTGGCATGGGCCCCCTGGGCGTCGAAATCTCTCAGGCACTGGCGCGCCTGGGGCTCGAGGTGGCCGCCTTCACCACGGGCGACAAACTGGCCGGATTGAGCGATTTGTCCGTCAACGCCGAACTGACCGCGCTGCTGAAGAAGGAAATGGTGCTGCACATGGGCGAGCCGGCCGAACTGCGCGAGGTGCCCGGCGGTATCGAAGTCAGCAGCGGCTCCAACCGTGTCGTGGTGGACCACGTGATCGCCGCCATGGGCAGGGTGCCCAATATCCAGCACCTGGGCCTGGAAACGCTGGGCGTCCCGCTGGATGATCACGGCATGCCCGAGGTAGACCCGCAGACCCTGCAAATCGGCGAGTTGCCTGTCTACATGGCGGGCGACGCCCATGGCGACCGGCCCCTGCTGCACGAGGGCGCGGACGAAGGGCACATTGCGGGTATCAATGCCTTGGCAGGTGCACCTCAGCGTTTTCGGCGGCGTACGCCGCTTTCCATCGTCTTCTGCGATCCGCAGGTGGCCGTGGTCGGGCAGCGGCTGGCGGATCTGGACTGCAACCGCACCGTCACCGGCACCGTGGACTTCCAAGACCAGGGCCGCGCGCGTGCTGCGCTGCACAACCATGGGCGTCTGCACCTGTATGCCGACCAGGCCACCGGCCGCCTGCAAGGCGCAGAAATGTGCGCTCCGCAGGGCGAACACTTGGCGCACCTCGTCGCACTGGCCATTCAGCAGAAGTTGACGGTGCACGAATTGCTGGGCATGCCCTTCTACCACCCCACTTTGGAAGAAGGCCTGCGCACGGCACTGCGCGATGCCGCGCGCCAGCTGCCCTCAGTGCGCGAGTCGGATCTGGCCACCTGCGGCGACATCGGCGTGCCGGCCCTGGAGTAGAGCAATCCAGGTGCCACAGATGTAACACCGCTAAAGCGCCGATGGTTGCATGCCGATAACATTGCATCCCTTCAAGGAACCCCCATGGACGTCGCCCTTGCCAACAGCATCGTCAACACCGCCACCGCACTGGCCAGCGCCAAAACGTCGGACGCCCTCAACATGGCGGTGCTGAAAAAGGCGCTGGACATGCAGGCCGTTTCGGCCGCCACGATGCTGGAAGCCATGCAGCAATCGATGCCCGCGCAGCCTGCGCTGGCCACCTCCGGCACGCTGGGCACCCAGCTCAACACATTCGCCTGACGCCACCCGACTATCCAGGGCAGGCGAGCCAGGCCAACCCAACGCGCAACTACCTCAGCCGCGCAGGCGACAGCCCCGCCACATCCACCTTCTCGCGCACCAGTTCATCGGCCAGTGGCTCGCCGCGCAACAGCTGCCGCGCCAGCAATGAGGCACCCGCAGCGCTCTGGATTCCATACCCGCCCTGCCCCGCCAGCCAGAAAAACCCGGGCACATGGTTGTCCCAGCCAATCACCATGTCGCCGTCCGGCACAAACGACCGAAGCCCCGCCCAGGTGTGCGACGGGCGGCGGATCTGGAAACGGGTCATTTCCTCGATGTGGTAGATGCCCGCGGCCACGTCCAGCTCTTCGGGCACCACGTCGTGCGGATGCGTGGGGTCGGCGTTGGCAGGCGAACCCAGCAGTTGCCCGGCGTCGGGCTTGAAGTAAAAACTCTCGTCGATGCCGATCACGGCCGGCCAGCGGTGGGCATCCATGCCCTCGGGCACGGCGAAGGTGAAGGCGGTACGGCGGCGTGGCTCCAGCCCGGTGGGCGGCACGCCGGCCAGGCCGGCCACCATGTCCGCCCACGCGCCTGCAGCATTCACCAGCGTGCGGGCCTGCAGGCTGCGGCCATCGGCCAAGGTTACGAGCCAGGTTTCGCCCACCCGCGCCAGGGCCGTGACCTCGGCGCTGGTCAGCACCTGCCCGCCGCGCTGGCGCAGGCCGCGCAGGTAGCCCTGGTGCAGCGCGTGCACGTCGATGTCGGCCGCCTCGGGCTCGCTCATGCCGGCGGCCACGGCGTCGGGTTTCAGGCAGGGCAGCATGGCCAGCAGCTCGGCTTGCTCCACCCATTGCACGTTGGGCGAGGTGGCATGCGCTTCCTCGTAGGTTTGCTTCAACAGGTCTAGCTGGTCCGGCCCCGCCACATAGACCACGCCCCGCGGCGAGAGGATGGGGTCGTTGCCAAACTCGGGCGGCGGGGCGTCGTAGAACGCCCGGCTGGCGCGGGTGAGCGCCTGGATGTTAGGCGTGCCGTAGGTCGCCATGTAAAGCGCGGCCGAGCGGCCCGTGGTGTGGTAGCCGGGCTGGGATTCGCGCTCCAGCAGCAGCACGCTGGCGCCCTGCCCTGAGCCACTGGGCTGCACCAGCTGCCAGGCCACGGAGGCTCCGGCAATGCCGGCGCCGATCACGAGATAGTCCACGGTTTGCATGGTCTGCCTCTCCCGTTCAGACCGCCGACACCTGGGCGGCCGAAGCCGCGCGGTCTGCGCGCGGCAGGCTGCGGGCGTCACGCGGGTCGGGGGCCTCGGTCACGATGGAGGTCAGCGCGGGCTCGGCACGGGTCTGCATCAGCTTGGCGATATCCGGCCGGGGGCGCGCCAAGCCCGCAATGCCCTGGAAGGCCTTCTCCAGCGCATGCCCCACGCCCAGCGTGTGGCGGTCGGCCCGGAAGCGTCCCACGATCTGCAGGCCAAACGGCATGCCCGCGTCGTCCAGCCCGCACGGCAGGCTCAGCGCGGGATGGGTGGTGAGCGTGGTCACATAGGTCAGCGCCAGCCAGCGGTAGTAGTTGGCCTGCGGCTCGCCGTTGATGTGGCTGGCGAACAGCTGCGTCCACGCGAACGGCGAAACCGGCGTGGTGGGCGCGAGGATCACGTCGTAGTCCTCGTACAGCTTCTGGAAGTGCGCCAGGATGCGCGTCTGCTCGGCCTGGGCCCAGGCGCTGTCCAGCAGCGTCATGGCGGCGCCCATTTCGTAGTTGGCGCGGGTGTTGGGCCCCAGGCTGGCGGGGTCGCGCTCGTAGGCATCGCGCGTGCTGGCCACGAAGGCCTCGGCGCGCAGCACGTCAAAGCAGCGGTGCACGTCGCCCAGGTCGATGTCGATGGCATCGCAGCTTGCAAACAGGTGCTTCATGGCCTGTACTTTGCGGCGGAACACGGCGCGGATACCGTCGTCCACCGCGCAGGCGCCGAAGTCTTCGGTGTACGCCACACGCAGGCCGCCCAAATCCACCGCCTCGGGCAGCAAAAAGCCCATCGGGTCCAGCGGGTAGCTCAGCGGGTCGCCGGGCGACATGCCGGCCGATGCGGCCAGCTGCAGGCAGGCTTCTTCCACCGTGCGGCCCATGGGGCCGACCACCGAAATCGGCGTCCACCCCAGCAGCTTGCGCGAGCTGGGCACCACGCCGGGCGAGGGCCGAAAACCCACCACGCCGCATTTGGCGGCGGGGATGCGCAGCGAGCCGCCCGTGTCCGAGCCCGTGCACACCGGCAGCATGTCGCACGCCAGCGCAGCGGCCGAGCCGCCCGAGGAGCCGCCCGCGTTCAGGTTGGGGTTGAACGGATTGCCCGTGGCGCCCCACACGGTGTTGCGCGAGTTGGCGCCCGCGCCCATCTCGGGAATATTGGTTTTGCCGGTGACGATGGCGCCGGCCGCCCGCAGGCGCGCCACCAGCACGTTGTCTTCGGCCGGGATGTGTTCGCGGTAGATCTGCGAGCCATACGTGGTCAGCAGCCCGGCCGTGGCCTCCAGGTCCTTCACGCCCATAGGCAGGCCATGCAGAAGGCCCAGAGGCTCGCCGCGCAGCACGGCCTGTTCGGCCAGCTTGGCCTCGGCGCGGGCGCGGTCATAGCACGTGGCGGTGATGGCGTTCACGTGCGGGTTTACTGCTTCAATGCGCGCGATGCATGCCTCCAGCAGCTCGACGGGCGACACCTCGCGGGTGCCGATGCGATGGCGCAGTTCGTTGGCGGTCAGCTCGACCAGGGCGTTCTGGTGGGTCATGTCGGACTTGTCTCCTTGTTTGGCGGGGGCGGTCAATCTGCGGTGATGCCGGCACGCTGTGCGATGGCCCGCATCAGCGGCAGCTCCTTGTCGATCAACTCAGCCACCGCCTTGGACGAAGCATAGGCGGGTTCAAACCCCACGGCGATCATCTTGTCGCGGGTTTCGGGGTCTGACACCGCCTGGGCCAGCGCCTGCTCCAGCCGCGACTTCACGGCGGGCGTCAGGCCGCGCGGCGCCACCAGCGCCAGCCAAGTGTCCATCTCCAGGCCGGGATAGCCGCTTTCGGCCAACGTGGGCACCTTGGGCAGCAGGGCCGAGCGTTTGGCGGACGTGACCGCGATGGCCTTGATCTTGCCATCCTTGAGCTGCGGGATGGCGGCGGACACGGTGTCCACGGTGAACGGAATCTGCCCGCCCAGCAGGTCGGTCATGGCCGGTGCGCTGCCTTTGTAGGGCACGTGCTGGATCTTGAGGCCCGCAGCATGGAAGAACATCTCGCCCGCGAACTGCGAGGTGGTGCCCGCGCCGAACGAGCCGTACGAATACTTGTCGGGTGCGGCCTTCACCAGCGCCACGAACTGCTTCACATCGCTAGCGGGCACATCCTTGTTGGCCAGCAGGATCAAGCCCGTGCGGCCCGCGATGCCGATGGGTTCGAAACTCTTGACCGGGTCGTAAGGCAGCTTGGGACGCACGGCGGGGTTGATGGTGAAGGTGGTGCCCGAACTCATGAACAGTGTGTAGCCATCGGGCGCAGCCTTGGCCGCGTAGCCCGCGCCAATGGTGGTGCCAGCCCCGGCGCGGTTGTCGATGACCACCGCCTGGCCCAGCAGGTCACCCATCTTCTTGCCGATCAGACGGCCCAGCACGTCGGTGGCGCCACCGGGCGGAAAGGGAATTACCAACGTGATGGGCCTGGAGGGAAAGGCCGCCTCCTGCGCCTGGGCCGCCACCCCGGCCGTACCAAGGCCAAGGGCGCCGAGGACGGCGGACAAAAGCAGCTGTTTGCGATTCATGGCGTGGCTCCCAACAAAGGTGAAAAAAGAGAGAAAAGGAAAGACAACGGAAAGACAACCCGGCCAGCAGAAGTAGCCGTCAGCCCCGCGCCGCCAGCACAGCCCGGCCGCGCTGCACAAAACCCTGGTACTGCGCGTCGGGCACCAGGAGGCCCCCCGTCGTCCACACCAGGTGCGTGGCCTGGGGCAGCGCCGCGCCCACGCCGGTGGCGCGCAGCCAGGCCTGCCCAGCGGTGGTGCCTGTGAGCAGGGCCGGTCCGCTGAAGCCCGCCGCGGCAGAAGGTTCGATGCGCTCGCCCAGCGCGTCCAGCACCTGCACCAGCTGCGCAAACAACGTGTCGTCGGCCACGGTGAACACGCCCGACAGCAGCGGGCGCATCAGCTCGGCCGCCAGCAGCGAGGCCCGCGGCACGGCCAAGCCATCGGCTTCGGTGCGGTTGGTCAGCCCCCAGTCGTACACGGAGGGATGCTCCCCCTGCCCGGCCATCATCTGCACCATGAAGCACGGCGACTGCACCGGCTCGGCAAAAAAACAGTGCACGTGCGGCCCCAGCACCTGCCGCAGGCCAAAGGTGATGCCTGCGGGCGCGCCGCCCACACCGCAAGGCAGGTACACGATGAGCGGATGCTCGGCATCCACCGCAACACCCTGTTCGGCCAACTGCCGCTGCAGGTGCAGGGCGGCCGCGCTGTAGCCCAGCAGCAGCGAGAACGACTGTTCGTCGTCCACAAAGTGGCACAGCGGGTCGGCTGCCGCCTCGGCACGGCCGGCGGCCACGGCGCGCTCGTAGTCGCCCGCGTGCTCCACCACCTGCACGCCGCACTGGCGAAGGCGGTCTTTCTTCCATTCCTTGGCGTCGGCTGACATGTGCACGGTGGCCTTGAAACCCAGGGCCGACGCCACCACGCCAATGCTCAGCCCCAGGTTGCCCGTGGAGCCCACAGCCACCTGGTAGCGGCTCAGCACCGCGCGCGCCTGCGAAGTAGCCAGCGCACGGTAGTCAACGCCGGGCTCAACCAGCCCGTGCTGCAGCGCCAGTCTTTCGGCAAACTCCAGCACCTCGTGCATTCCGCCTCGGGCCTTGATGGAACCCGCAACGGGCAGGCTGTGGTCGGCCTTGATGAACAGGCGGCCCTGGTTGTCGGCCATGCCCAGCGCGGGCTGCAGTGCGGCAGCGGGCAGCAGGGGCGACTCCACCACGCCATCTGCAGCGAGGAGTTCAGGAAACACCTCCGCCAGCAGCCCGGCAAATCGCGCCAACCGGGCAGCCGCTGCCTTCGTATCATCCAGACTAATGCTTTTGCCCAGCGCGGGCAGCGCGACAGCGGGCAACGCCTGCCGGGCCGTATTGATCCACAAAGCAGGCTGGGCATTGCGCAAGCGGGTGGCTAGAAGGGCATCCCCGGCAGGTTGAGTCTCGGCGGTCGTCATGGCAGCTATGTCGCGAATAAGTCTTGCCCACATTCTTCGCCGCTCTCGTTGCCATCACAAACCATTTATATTGAGCAAGTTATTAGTATTAATAATGGATATTCGCCTCTCCCCCTCCCTGCTCGCCTGGCTGCGCAGTTTTGATGCGGCTGCCCGCCATGGCAGCTTCACCAAGGCGGCCGCTGAGCTGTGCATCACCCAGGGCGCGGTGAGCCAGCAGGTCAAGCAGCTCGAAGGTTGGCTGCGCCGCCCTCTCTTTTTGCGCACGCCGCGCGCCCTGGTGCCCACACCCGAGGGCAAATGGCTGGCCGTGGTGCTGCGCGAGAGCTTCGACGCCATCGAAAGCACGCTGGCCCAGATGCGCCAGCCCGCGGAGGCCGCCACCGCCACACTGAGCTGCTCGCCCTCGTTTGCCATGAGCTGGCTCACGCCCCGGCTGGGCGACTTCTTCCGCCAGCACCCCACCATCGGGCTGCGCGTGTTTGGCGAGTTCCACACGCTCGACCGCACCCGCATGGTGCGCGATGGTGTCGAAGCGGCAGTGCGCTTTGACCTGGGCGGCTACCGCGACCTGAGCGCCACCGTCTTTCTGGACGAATGGCTCATCCCCGTGGCCAGCCCCGGTTTTCTAGCGAGCCATCCGCCCATCACCCGCCCCAAGGACCTGCAGGGCGACTGGCTGCTGCACGACGGCAGCGCCTGGGACGGCGCCGACACATACGAGGAATGGCAGCACTGGTTTGCCCAGCGTGGTACCCCGTCCCCGGCCTGGGCCGGCGGTCAGCAGTTCAATCTGTCGCAACTGGCCCTGGGCGCGGCCTTGGCTGGCCAGGGCATTGCCATGGGGCGCGCCGCGCTGGTATTGCAGGATGTGCAGGCGGGCCGGCTGGTGCCGCTGCTGGGGCCCTGCATCCCTTCGCGGGCGGCGTATTCGTTTGTGACCACCGCAGCCCCTAGCCCGGTGATGCAGCTTGTGCGCGACTGGCTGTTGGATCAGGCGCAGCGGTTTTGCACCGAACGGGCTGAGGTGCTGCCAGCGCCCCTCCGAACCCCATCGCAGCGATAATGATACTTTTATTTATCTTTTTTCTTAAAAAGAGTATAAATACGATCATGTCCAATGACCTGATTCCCACACTTACGGCCGCACGCAAGGCCCATCAGATCACCCAGGCTGAACTCGCCCAGCGTGCCGGCCTTTCGCGCATGACCGTTCAGCGCACCGAAGGGGGCGACCTGGACCCGCGCTATTCCACCCTGGCCGAGATGGCGCGAGTGCTCGGCATGGACATCATTGCGGTGCCGAGCAGCCTGCGGCCGAGTTTGGAGGCCTTCATCCAGTCGGGCGGCAAGTTCCTGGGCCAGCCGCAGGGGGTGGATGCGCCGCCCTCGGTGGTACACAGCCTGAGCCGTCCGGGCTGATCGACGCAAAACTTCCTCATTGATCGCCGGCCCATGAGCACCTCCATCCGCTACCTGCGCCTGTACCTTCACCGCCCACCGCAGGCAGACGGCAGCGCGGGTGGGCGCGAGGCCATCGGCTACCTCTCGCAGTACGGCGACATCCTGCGCGTGTCTTTCGACGACAGCTACATCCGCAACCCGCAGCGCCCCACCCTGTCGCTCAGCTTTCAGGGCGCCGACGAGGCTGCCACACAGCAGATCCTGGCGTCGGCGCGCGATGCGCGTCTGGTACGCACCGACGGGCGCTGGCCGGTGTACTTTCAGAACCTGTTGCCCGAGGGCCACAACCGCGACCGCCTGGCGCGCGAGCGCGGATGTAGCCCCGATGACGAATTCGAACTTCTGGCCGCTGCGGGCCATGACCTGATGGGCGCACTGGAGGTGGAGCCTGTGCCCGCGCAAGAAGGCATCCCGGATGTGGTGCGGCACTGGCACACCACGCAAGGGCTGGATGTGCTGGAGCCCGGTTTTGTGGAGTATCCGGTGGCTGACGCGGCCTCTCTGCCCGGCGTGGTCACCAAGTTCAGCGCGGTGCAGGACGGGCGCCGCTACACCGTGCACCGCCAGGGCGCAGCCGGCAGCGTGATCCTGAAGCTCCCCACCTCCACCCACCCCGATCTGGTGGCCAACGAGTACGCGGGCTACCAGCTGTGCCAGGCGCTGGGCCTGAACGTGGCCCAGGTGCGTGTCATCACCCGCGCCCAGGCCGACTTGCCCGAAACCGTACCGTTTGACGAAATACTGGCCGTGCAGCGCTTTGACCACCTGCCCGGCGGCGCACGAGTGCACATGGAGGAGTTCAACCAGGTGCTGGGGTACACGCCAAGGCAGAAGTACGGCAAGGGCATCCTGCAGGACTGGGCCACCATGCTGCGCGTACTCAACCGCCTGAGCCGCCAGCCGGTGCAGGACACGCGCGAGTTCCTAGCGCGCATGGTGGCCTTCATCCTGATGGGCAACACCGATGCGCACCTGAAGAACTGGGCGCTGGTGTACCCCGACGGCCGCGTCCCCCAGCTCGCACCGCTGTACGACCCGGTGTGCGTGGCGGCCTTTTTTGACGGCGTGCCCGAGCAGCAATACGCCGTGAACCGCGCCATCGACCGCACGCTGGGCGCCTTCGGCTGGGACGACATGGAAGGGCTGCTCAAATCCGCCGGTCTGCTGCGGGTGCCAAGGCACCTGGCGCTGCTGCGCGAAACCGTCGCCTTGGCGCGCCGGGATTGGCCGCGCCTGCTGCAACAGGGGGCACCGGCCTCCATGCGCAGCGTGGTGGAGCAGCGCCTGGCCGGCGGCGTGGCCCTGGCGCAATGGCCCTGAAGGCACGCTACAAAATGGGATTCACCAAGCCTTCTCAAAGCCATTTGCATGACTGCTGAAACCGCCACGCAATCCAGCGCCACCCTTGCGCCAGACACCGACGTCGGCGCCCTGCAAGTACCGCACCTCAAACGCTGCTGGTCACGGTGGATGGCTGCCCGCCGGGGGCGAATTTCCCAGGCCACACCGGCCGAGGCCCACCGCACACGGATTGTTTTGAGCGCTCTGGGCGTAGGGCTGGAGCAGACCCTGCAGTACGTGCTGAACCAGGCACCCGACTTTGCGCAGTTCGAGGAGTGGATCGTCCGCACCGCCGGCGCTCCGAACGCGACCACGGTGGCCCGCATCCAGGCCCTGGTGGCGGGCAACGGGGCGGTGCCGGACGAAATTGCCCTGCTCCATGCCCAGGTAGACGCCATGGCGCCCGTGCTCAGCGCCCAGGACCTGGACCAGTGGCACACACTGGGCTATGTGATCGTGCGCAGCGCCGTCCCGCCACAAGACAGCGCCGCCGCCGCGCAGGTGGTGTGGAATGCGGTGCAGGCCGATCCCGCGGATCCACGCAGCTGGTACGCGCACTCTCCGCGAAACACCATGGTGCAGCTGTTCCAGCACCCTGCGTTCGACGCAAACCGGCGCTCCCTGCGCATCCACAAGGCATTTGCGCAGCTGTGGGGCACCGCAGACCTCTGGCGCAGCACCGACCGCTGCGGCTTCAACCCGCCCGAACGCCCCGGCTACCCGTACAGCGGGCAGGGCCTGCACTGGGACGTGAGCCTGCACCAGCCGATCCCGCTCGGCACGCAAGGCATTCTGTACCTGACGGACACGCCACCCGAGCAGGGCGCACTGCACCTGGTGCCCGGCTTTCAGCACCGGGTAGGCGACTGGCTGGCGCAACTGCCCGAGGGCGCCAACCCGCGCACGCAAGACCTGCGGACGCTGAAACCGGTGCCCATTGGCGCCGGAGCGGGCGACCTCATCATCTGGCACCAGGCCCTGCCCCATGGCCCCAGCCCGAACACGGGAAACCAGCCCCGGCTGGTGCAGTACATCAACCTGACTCCAGGCGAGGTTGCGTGCCACACCATTTGGCTGTAACCACGACTCCCATCGCCGCAATCGCTACTGAAACAATAGCAGTCTGCGCTTTTCCGCCAAGCGCTCCCGGCTTCAACGCCGCTCAGCGGGCGGTGCGTGCTTGCGCCGCTCGTACCGCCGCATCAGCGGCGTGACCGACACCCCGTGCAGCACCATGGACGCAACCACCACCGCCAGCGTCAACGACAACAGCCGCTCTGCGACGACCAGCTGCAGACCGTGCGTGATGGCGTACATGAGGTAGTACACGGAGCCGATTCCCCGGATGCCAAACCAGGCGATGAGGCGGCGCTGGCTACGCTGCACCAGCGACCCCTGCAGTCCGCCCGCCACGGCCAGCGGCCGAATGACGAACAGCAGCAGCGGCACAAACCAAAGCACCTCCGCGCGAAAGTCCACCACAGCGAGCAAAGCGCCCACCACCAGCACCACAGCCACCTCGGCAAGGCGCTCCAGCTGGGCATTGAAGCGCTCGACCGATTCCATCAAGTACCCCGGCACCTGCGCTGCCTCCACGGGGCTCCCTGGGGAGACTTCGCCCTGGACGCAGGTCGGCGACGAGGCCACACGGCGCAGCGCAAGCCCCGCGGCGAACACGGCGAGAAACCCATAGGTATGGCACAGCAAGGCAACTCCGTAGGGCAGCGCGATCAGACCCAGCACCATGAACTCGTCTGGCCCCAAGGCCTCGCGGCGGCGCACGCGCAGGTACAGGATGGCCCGTCCCACCACCGCACCCAGCGCGTAGCCCAGGGCCAGGCCGCCCGCCCCGGCCCACAGCAGATCAATGGCCCACCAGCGCCAGCCGCCTTCGCCCAGATCGTGCAGGGACATCAGCCCCAGGCCCAGCATCACCATCGGAAAAGCCGTGCCATCGTTGAACCCCCCTTTCCCCGGTCAGCCCAAAACGCAAGCGGTCGCGGTCGTGCGGATCCGAGACCTGCACATCCGACGCAAGCACCGGGTCGGTGGGCGCCAGGATGGCGCCCAGCAATACGGCGACGCCCAGCGGCAGGTCCATGAGCCACACCCCAGCGGCCGCGAGGGCACCCACAGTCATCAACATGGACACCGCGGCCAGTTGCACCGGGATGCGCCAGCGCCCATCGCGCCACGGGAGTTCGAGCTTGAGCCCGACGGTGAAGAGTGAAATGAGCACCGCAATCTCGGTGAGGCGCTCCAAAAGCGAAGCGTCCTCGATCGGGTCCAGTACCAGCAGGCCCAACCCCCAGGGCCCAATGCCCACGCCTACGGCCAAGTACAGGATTGCGGAGCTCAGCGGCACTCGCGCAATGAACGAGCTGGTCAACGTCATGACCACGAGCAGCAGGCCCACCAGGGCAAAGGCCATCGCGGGCATCAGCTCATCAGACATGGAGGCGCAGGGCAGGACCAGGAGACATTCCGCCCACTGTGGCGTCCACGCCTTCCCACGTATGCCGGTCAGCTGCGTTCGGTGCTGTCAGCAGGCGCCACCTTTGCAGCACGCGTGGGGCCGCGCTACAAAGGAGAGCAGAGCCACTCTCACTCGGCCGCCTGCGGTTCTTGTCACAAATGTTGACATCCTCACGGGGAAGCGCAGGGCGGGTGCACTTACAGTCGGCGCACCCTGACGGCCTCGCTTCCAGCTCCCGTCCGGCCCGGCATCAGAAAGGAACCCCATGGCCAACATCCTCGAAGTGAAGTACGAAAACCAAGCCGACGCCCGTGTGTGCGAGGTGGCCTATGAAACCCAGGCCGATCTGTGCTGGCATGAGGTGCCCTACCTCACGCAGTCCAGTGGAGACGCCATCTGGCACTTTGTGGCCTACCCCAACCAGGCCAGCTTCAGGATCTTCCGCGTCAAGCATGCCACGCAGGCCGACCTGAGGATTTTCAAGGTCAACACTCCCGAGCAGGCAGGCTGGCGCAACCGCGAACACCCCCTGCGCGGCAAGCTGGGATAGCAGTCAAACCACCGAGCCTTGTCAAGGACAGCTCATCCCCCCACGCACTTTTGCATCTGCTCCCCGAGGCCCGTGGCGCCCAGCCGCATCACGTCCCCAGGCTTGAGGAACCAGGGAGCGGGCTTTTGCCCCATGCCCACCCCGGCAGGCGTTCCGGTCAGGATCACATCCCCCGGCTCCAGCGTCATGAACTGACTGATGTATGACACCACGGTGGGCACGCCAAAGATGAAGTGGCGCGTGCTGCCGTTTTGCACGCGCTGGCCATTCACCTCCAGCCACAGGTCGATGGTGTGCGGATCGGGCACCTCGTCGGCGGTCAGCAGCCACGGGCCGATGGGAGCGAAGGTGTCGTAGCTTTTACCCTTGTCCCACTGGCCGCCGCGTTCCATCTGCCAGGCACGCTCGGACACGTCGTTGGCCAGCACATAGCCCGCCACATGCTGCAGTGCTGCAGCCTCCGTCACGTCATGCGCGCGGGTGCCAATGACGACGCCCAGCTCAACCTCCCAGTCGGTCTTGGTGGCGCCGGGCGGAATGCGCACGTCGTCGTTGGGGCCGCTGAGCGCCGTCACGGCTTTCATGAACAGGACGGGCTCCGCAGGCGGCTGCAGGCCGGCCTCGCGGGCGTGGTCGGCGTAGTTGAGGCCTACGCACACGATCTTGCCTACGCCCGCCACCGGGCAACCCAGGCGCGGCGCGCCATCAATGGCCGGCAGGCGGCTGGCATCCAGGGCGGCCAGCGCCGACAAGGTGCGCGGGTGGAGCTGGGCGGGTCCCAGGTCGGGCAGCAGCATCGACAGATCGCGCAGCGCGCCGGTAGCGTCGATCAAGCCGGGGCGCTCTGCACCGGGCTGGCCGTAGCGGACGAGTTTCATGGCTCAAATTCCTGGTTCTTCGTTGAGGGGCGGGGGCCGGCAGTCCTTTCAGCGGCCTCGCTGACACAGCATAGCGATCTCCACAATCCAGCAGTGACGCAAATCGCCGACCCCTGCCTTGCTGCAACACGAGGCCCGCCGCCAACGCAAGTCGCGGGGCGCGCGTAACATCGCACGCTGTGCGCCAGGCCATCCGCCACGCATACAACTCCTGATTTCATAGCTGCCAGCGCTTTCCCTACAAGCGCTGCAAGCCATTTTGACCCAAATCTTCCATGGCCTCCGCCACCGACTTCTCCTCACCGGCACCGACCGCGCCCCTTCGCCCCCAGCCCCGCAGCCCGGCCGATCTGTTCTGGTCCTTCACCTGGCTGGCTTTGCAAGGGTTCGGCGGCGTGCTGGCGGTGGTGCAGCGCGAGCTGGTTGAGAAAAAGCGCTGGATGACCAACGAGGAGTTTGTGGAGGAGTGGGCAGTGGCCCAGATCATGCCGGGTCCCAACGTGGTCAACCTCAGCATCATGATTGGCGACCGCTACTTCGGCCTGCGCGGCGCCTTGGCTGCTCTGGCGGGCATGCTCACGTTTCCGCTGATCGTGGTGCTGGCCCTGGCAACGGTCTATGCGCAGTTTGCCAGCCACCCGGCCATGGCCGGTGCGCTGCGCGGCATGGGCGCGGTCACCGCCGGGCTGATTGCCGGCGTAGGCATCAAGCTGTTTGCATCGATCACCAACCACCCGCTCGGGCGCCCGCTGTGCGTGGCGTTTGCAGTGCTCACCATCGTGGCGATGGCGTGGCTGCGGTGGCCGCTACTCTGGATACTGCTGGGAATCGGGGGCGCCGCCTGCCTGCTGACCTGGAGAAAGCTCGCGCCATGAATGCTGCCTCCACCCTCACCGCGCCCCTGCTGGCCCTGAGCGCGGGCGACTGGCTCCAGTTGTTCCTCTACTACCTGTCACTGTCGCTGCTGGCGGTGGGCGGTGCCATTGCCACCGCGCCCGACATGCACCGGTTTCTGGTGGAACGCCAGGCCTGGTTGACCGACCCGCAGTTCAACGCATCGATCGCCATCGCCCAGGCCGCGCCCGGCCCGAACGTGCTGTTCATCGCCTTGCTCGGCTGGAACGTGGGCCTCAACGCAGGCGGCCCGGGCCTCGCGGGGTGGCTGCTTGGCGCCGTAGGCATGGCGGTGTGCATGCTGGGCATCATGCTGCCCAGCAGCCTGCTGACCTGGACGGCGACCCGCTGGGGCCACCGCAACCGCGAGCGCCGCGGGGTTCGCGCCTTCAAGCAGGGCATGGCTCCGGTGGTCATCGGGCTCCTGCTGGCCACCTCCTGGGTGCTGACCCGCGCCCATGGAAGCCCTGCCACCGCCTGGCCCGTATGGCTGCTGAGCGCAGTGACGGTGGTGCTGGTGTGGCGAACCAAGCTGCACCTGCTGTGGATGCTGGGCGCCGGTGCCGTGCTGGGGGCTGTGGGCTGGGTGTAGCCGCAGCCGCAGGCGCAGCTGCTGCCGGTTACACGGCCCTGCAAGCCGGTGGATGGATCAGCTGATCCGCCGCCCGTTTTCGGCGTATACCGCCAAGTAGATCGCGTCGGAGCCGATGTAGGGCGCCTTGCTGCCAAAGCCCACGTTGAAGTCCCCCAGCGACATCGAACGGATGCTGGCCAGGCCGGCGCGCAGGCGCTCGCGCGTGAGGTCCTTGCCCGCGTTCTTGAGGCCCTCGATCATGATCTGGGCGTTGACCCAGCCCTCAAGCGCACTGCCGCTTTGCAGATAGGCCGCGTCTGCGCCCACCGCCTTCATGGTGGCCTGGAACTTGCGCACGGCCACCGACTTCTGGGTCGTGGCATCCGGGAACACCTGCACCAGGGCCAGCCCTCGCGTGGCCGCCGCCAGCTTGGGCATCTCCGACGCCACGACGGTGACCGACAGGCCCGCGAGCGGCACACCCTGCGCCTTGGTCCGGAACGCTTTGACGAACGCCGTGTTGGCCGTGCCCGTGGTCGCCAGCAGCACCGCGCCCGGGCGCTCGGCCGCCACCTTGTCGGCCAGCTCCGCGCCGTTCTTGCCATCCACGGCCAGCGCAAACTCGCCCGCGCGCTCCACCTTGATCTCGTCCAGCGCACGGGCCATGTCCTTCAGCACTTCCTTGCCGAAGGGGTTGTCGAGGTAGACCACGGCAATGCGCTTAAGCCCCATGTCCACGATCTGCTTGACCAGCCGCTGCGTTTCCTCGCGGTAGGTGGGGCGCACGAAGAACACGTGGCGGTTTTCGGGCAGCCGCAGCGACGTCGCTCCAGTCACCGGGCCCACCGTGGGAATGCCCTTGGACTCCACCAGCGGAAGGATCGACGCCGTGTTAGCGGTGCCCAACGGGGAAATCAGCGCGAACACCGATTGCGACTCCACCATCTCGGTCACGTTCTTGAGCGTGCGGCTGGCCACATAGCCATCGTCCCGGGGCTCCATGCGGATTTCACGGCCATGCACGCCACCAGCCGCATTCACCTCGGCAAACGCGGCCTTCATGCCGGCCACCTGCTCGATACCCGCCTGACCCAAAGGGCCGGTCAGCGCGATGGAGCAGCCCAGGTGGATGGTTCGCGCAGTGAGGGCCTCCTCGGCGGCCCTGGCCGTGTGGGCCCATGCAGGCAGGCCCGTGGCCGCCACCGCCTGGGTGGCACGCAAAAGAAAGTGTCTACGGCTCATGTCGATACGCCCGAAATAGTGCAAAGGTGGCGCAGGCTACAGCCGGGACGCGTTTGCGCGTGTCAGTTTCGCGACAGATATACCCTCCCGCCACCAGGGCTGCTGGACCAGTGGCATCCCATATCCGGGCACGCTCTAGGTTGGGATGCCATTGCAGCATCCGTGGGCAAGGTGCCCCGCCCCATTGTCAACCTGCGCCTTGAGGGACTCTGTTTACCCGCTGGGTGTGGTCTGCAGGTTGGCGCTTGTGGCTGCTGACATGAACCGGGAGCTTCTCGCATGTTCAACCGATTGCCACGGTGTGACCGCCGCAACTCCCTTCGGGCCATGGCCCTGGGTGCGTGCGTGGGCCTGGGCATGGTTTCACTGGCCTGGGCAGAAGGCAGCCGCACGCTGTACCCCTCCACCTACCCCACCAGCGGCGGCACGTGCGCCAACACATTCAACCGGGGATGTCGCGCCAACCTGGACCTCCAGCCAGGCAACCGCTATGTGGGCAAGATCCATCGCCGCACTTTCCTATATGTCTACGCCGAGGCAGGCGAGTATGTGCTGCTGGGCTCCAGCAACCGCACGACGGGCGGCGACATCCTGGTCTACAACCCACAGGATTTCGGCACACCGGGCGACGAGACCTTGCCGGCCAGCGCCGACTTCTCCTGCGCTTCCAGCACGCCGCCTGCCGGCAGTTTTGGCGGAGGCACCCTGGGACAGCTGAGCTCGCGGGCCCAGGAACTGGCAGGCCCCCACAGCGCCGACGGCAGCGCCACCGTCACCGGCGGTTTCGCACCCTGCGCCTACCGCGCACCCGCGACGGGGATCTATGGCGTGCAGTTCATGCCCGCCACCAGCGGCAACACCAACCTGAACGCCGACATCTTCAACCCCCTGCCCAGCACCTCCACCGTGGCCGCCTGGGACGTCACGGTGCGGGCAACGGCCAGCAGCCTCAGCGATCTCCACGGCCGCCTGTTCACCTATGCCTGGCTGGGTTTCACGGGGTGAACAACCGCCCCGTCTATTCCCGCCACGACTACGTGACGCTCGACGGATACCGCTACTCGCAGGCCCTGGCGGGGCTCGATCCGAATGGCTTTGCGCTATATGCCAACCGGCTGGGCTTTCTGGACAACGGGCAGCCCCTGTACAAGGGCGTGCGCGGCAGTGACTCGTTTGTAACGAACCTGGCGCCCGGCCTGTCAGCCCAGCGGCCGGAGTTTCCGATTTTCTTCAGCAGCGTTGCCCCTTCGGCGCCCCACGCGGCCGAGGTGGACAAAGTGCTCTCGGCGCTGCGTATTCCGCTCACGCCGCAATCCCCTTCGCTGTCGGCCACCACATTCACCGGGCGCCCGCCCAGCGGGGTTTTGCGCACCGTGCCAGGCGCGGGCGGTACATTCCGCCTTTCGATCGCCGGAGCTTCCACCTTCCAGATCGTCGTGAGCCGCGATGGCGTCGATTTCAGCCCCGCCAACACGGCCAACGCCGTGATCACGGGCATCGCCGCCACGGGCACCCAGGACGTACCGTGGGATGGCAACGATGCCGCGGGCAACCCCTTCCCCGCCAGCGCCACGCCCTATGCCTACCGCGCATTCGCGCGGGGGGGCGAGATCCACTTGCCGATGATCGATACCGAGAACAATGGCGACGGCACCAGCACCGCCACCGCGACCTTTGGCGGCGGCCCCACCATCACCAAACTCAACGGGCCGCAGGCCGGCAATAACACGGTGTACTTTGATGATCGGGGATACGTCACCCGCAGCGGCACGTTGGTCGGCCAGCTGAACGGAACCCTCTGCCCCAGTTCACCACCACCGGCCTCCAACCCCGCGCAAGCCCTGGGCGGTGCGGATTCGACGCTGGTCCATGGCGCATCGCCACAGCTGTACCGCTGGTGGCCCCCGGGCGCCAATGCCAACGCCGACTGCGCGGCCACCGGCGGGTGGGGCGACGCCAAGGGGCTGGACCTCTGGACGTACGTCACCAGCCCTGCCGCCAACGGTCAGCTCTGGATCGACCCGCTCCTGCGGGATACAGCGGCATCCCTCTTTGTGCCAGCCGCCGCCAGGCCAGGCACCCTGGTGCAGGGGCGCCTGGCTTTCGTGAACCGCGGCACCGACATGGCCACGGGGCTGCAGTACAGCCTGACCCTGGATCGCAGCTGCGCCGATACCGTGGTGAGCTTTGCCAATCTGCCCACCGGCGCTTCCGCCGCGTGCGTGGACACGCTGGGCCAAGGCCGCTATGTGTTCTCGGGCTTCCCGGCCACGCTGGCAGGCGGCGCATCGGTGCTTGGCGCCGATCCTGCGGCGCCCATGGCGTTCTCGTACACCGCCCCGGCAGGGGGATCGGTCACGGCCATTGCCTTGGTGGCCGGCGCCTCCTCGGACGACGTGCCCGCAAACAATTCCGCCACCGGCACCACGGTGATCAGCCCAGTGGATCTGGAAACGACCGCCAGCGCTCCGCTGACGGCACTGGCAGGCGAATCGGTGACCGTCCTGGCATCGTTTTCCAACATGAGCGGCACCCCAGCCTCCCCCTGGACCCCCACCATTGCCATCGGGGCAGCGCTGAATTGCCCCTTTGGGGTGCAACTGGCGAGCGCTCCGCCGGGCGTAACGATGGTCGGTTTCGACACAGCCACCTGTGCAGTGTCCCTCTCGGGCCTGCCCCCCACGCTGGCCGACGGGCAGATCCTGTCGCTGAGCTTTAGCTACCAGGCGCCTGCCCTGGGGCAAGTGCCCGTCACCACCACGGTGGCCACCCCGGGCGACGTCCATACCGGCAACAACAGCGCGACGGCCACCACGACCATCGCGGTGGTGAACATGGCGATCAGTTTGTCGGGCATGCCCTTGCAGGCGATTTCTGGGCAGCCCTATTCCGGGACATTTTCCTGCACCAACGCGGGGCTTCTGGACGCGGTGGGTGGCACGCGCTGCGCCATCGACTCTGGCCTGCCCCCGGGCCTGAGCCAGACGGGCTGCTTGCTGAACGGTGCCGCATGGGTGGCCGGCGACACCGTGCCGGCGGGCGCCGCCGTCATCTGCAGCGTGTCGGGCACGCCTGTGACCGTCGGACCCATGGTGATGGTGGCCAGTACCGCCGCCGCAGGCGATGCGATCCTGTCCGACAACACGGCCACCCAGGGGCTGGCGGTATTGCCCGCGCAATCCATCCCCACGCTTTCGAAGTCTGCGGCCTTGGCGCTGGCTGCGCTGCTATTGCTGGTGGCCGCGCGCCTGCGCTACCTGCGGGGGAAGATATGACCCGGCGCCCGGACGGGATCAAGAACGGTATCAGGTGCGCTGGCGCAGCGCCTCGTACAGGCACACGCCGCTGGCGACCGACACATTCAGGCTCTCGACGGCACCCTTCATGGGGATGCCGACCAACTCGTCGCAGGTCTTGCGCGTGAGCTGGCGCATGCCGTCGCCCTCGGCACCCAGCACCAGGGCCACGGGGCCTTTCAGGTCGACTTGGTAGATGGTCTTGGGGGCGTCGTCGCTGGTGCCGATGCACCAGATGTTGCGCTCCTTGAGCTCGTTCAACGTGCGCGCCAGATTCGTGACCATGAAGTAAGGCATGGTCTCGGCGGCTCCGCTGGCCACCTTGGCCACCGTGGCATTGATGCCCACGGCATGGTCCTTGGGGGCAATCACGGCATGCGCCCCGGCACCGTCGGCCACGCGCAGGCAGGCGCCCAGGTTGTGCGGGTCGGTCACCCCATCCAGCACCAGCAGCAGGGGCTGCTCGATGCCTGCGGCTTCCAGGTTTTCCAGCAGTTCGTCCAGCGAAGTGACCTGGGCCACGGGCTCCACGCGCGCAGCCACACCCTGGTGGCCGTGACTGCCAGCCAGCTTGGCGATGCGCACGCTGTCGGCCTCGATCAAGCGGGCACCGGCCTCGCGGGCGCGGTCGAGAAACTGGCGCATGCGGGCATCACGCCGCGTGGCTTCGTAGTAAATCTCGATGATGGACTGTGGCGCGGTCTTCAGACGCACGCCCACGGCGTGAAAGCCGAAGAGAACTTTGGGGCTGGACATGGGGGGGGATTATCCGCTGGCGGTGGGTGCCGGCTGTGCGAAGCTATCAATTTGATAGCTTCTTGCGCTTGATGAACGGGCGCTGGAGGCCAAAAATACCGAAGACGCTTCAGACCACCCTTCCCGCCTCAATGGTGATGCGCCGCTCGCACTGCGCGGCAATGGCGCGGTCGTGGGTGACCAGCACCAGCGTCGTGCCCTGCTCCCGGTTGAGGTCGAACATGAGCTTCATGATGGTCTCACCGGTCGCAAAGTCCAGGCTCCCCGTGGGTTCGTCGGCCAGCAGCACGGCCGGCTGCACCACAAACGCCCGCGCCAGCGCCACGCGTTGCTGTTCGCCGCCGGACAGCACCTTGGGATAGTGCGACAGGCGCTGCCCCAGCCCCACGCGCCCGAGCATGTCAGCGGCGGCCTTGCGGGCGTCCCGCCGGTTGGACAGCTCCAGCGGCAGCATGACGTTTTCGAGCGCCGTGAGATTGCCCATGAGCTGAAAGCTCTGGAACACAAAGCCCACCTTCTGCGCACGCAGGGCGGCGCGGGCGTCTTCGTCGATGGCGAAAATGTCGTGGTCGTCGAGCCGCACCGTCCCGCGGGTGGGCGTATCCAGCCCCGCAATGATGGACAGCAAGGTGCTCTTGCCCGAGCCGGAGGCCCCCACGATGGCGGCGGTTTCCCTGGCGGCCAGGCGGAAATCGATATCCCGCAGAATGTCGAGCGTGCCGGTGGAATCCGTCACCGACTTAAAGACATGCTCCACAGCGATGATGGGAGGGGCAACAAGGGTCTCGGGCGGCGTGGAGGATTCGGACATGAAAGGTTCTTTACTTTGATACGCGATCTGCAACGGCGCCACTTTATCCTGAGCGCTTCCATCGGAGTTCTGCTGGGGCTTTCGGCCCCGCACGCCCTGGCCCAGCCGGCCGCCAAGAAAGCCGCGGCACCGGCGCGCGCAGCGCTGATCCTGGTGCTGGGCGACTCGCTGAGCGCGGAATACGGCCTGGCGCGGGGCACGGGATGGGTGGCTTTGCTCGAAAAGCAGCTGGCGCAAGAAAAGCTCAGCGCCACCATCGTCAACGCCAGCGTGAGCGGCGAAACCACCTCGGGCGGGCGATCCCGCCTCGCCGCCCTCCTGACCCAGCACAAGCCCACCCATGTGGTGATCGAACTGGGGGGTAACGACGCGCTGCGCGGGCTGCCGCTGAAAAACACCGAGGAGAATCTTTCGGCCATGACCCAGGCCGCGCAGAAAGCCGGCGCCAAGGTGCTGCTGGTGGGCATGCAAGTGCCGCCCAACTACGGCACCGACTATGCCAACCGCTTCGCAGGGCTGTTCAGCACCGTGGCCAAGGCCCACAACGCCGCGGTGGTGCCATTTTTCCTGAAGGGTGTGGCAGACGGGGCCGACCCGACCCGCCTGTTCCAGCCGGACCGCATCCACCCCCGCGCGGAAGCGCATCCGCAGATGCTGGCCAACGTCTGGCCAGAGCTCAAGAAACTGCTGCCGTAGCGCAGCAACGGAAGATCAGGCTGCGGGATCGGCAGGTCGGCCGGTGCCCGAAGTCTCGTCGTCGCCGGGCTGATCGGCAGCAGGTTGTTCGCCCTGCGGATCGTCCGACCTGCGCTGCGCCTTGGCCCTCAGCTTCTCCTCTTTCTTCTGCTTTTTGGCGAGTTCGCGCTGGCGCTTTTCGTATCCGTAGTTCGGTGTTGCCAAGGTAGTTGCTTCCTGAAGTTGAGGCCCACTGTAACAGCATGGCCCTTTTTCGCCGCTGCGCCCCGGGGGGCCGCGACCCGTGCTGTGGGGCGCACGGTGGCCGGTTGTTTCACGCGCTTGCCGCTGCTGGCTCCTTGGCAGGCAGCGGCGATTCAACCGCCGAGCGGTAGGCGTGCCAGCTGGCAAAGCCCAGCACCGGTCCCGCCAGAAGCAGCCCGACGCCCCAGAACCACAGTGACGCAGCCACCAGCGCGGTGATCAATGCGCCCCACACCAGCATGGTCAGCGGGTTCTCCAGCACGACCCGCATGCTGGTGATGCCCGCCGTCAGCGCATCGGTGTCGCGGTCGAGGATCATGGGGATCGACACCACGGACGTGGAGAACACCAGGGCCGCGAACACGCCGCCCACCAGCGCATACACCGCCACGAAACTCCAGTTCTGCGGGTTGAACACTGCCTGCAGCACACCCGTGGTGGAGGGCATTCCCGTGTTGAAGAACACCGCAAACACCACCAGCGACGCCCGCCCCCACAACAGCTCAAGCACCACGAGCACCAGCACCAGCATGCCCATACTGCCCATGTGGCTGTCCCAGCAGGTGAGGGAGGAGCTCAACTCGGGCCGCAGCCCCGCCTCGCGCCGTCGGCTGGTGTCGTACAGCCCCATGGCCAGGAAAGGACCGAGCAGCAGACAACCGCTGGCCAGTGACATCGTGTACTCGGGCCGCGTGCGAAACACCCAACCCAGCAACAGCGCCATGCACCAGAAACACACGCCATAGAACACCGAGATGCCCGGCGCAGCCCGCACATCGTGCAGCCCCTTGGCCAGCCACCGGAAAGGGTCGGCCGGCCCCAGCCGCCGCAGGGCGATGGGCGGGGCCGTGGTGCGCGTCTGCGATGCAGCGACCGTGGCGGCATCGCTGGGCTCAGAGGAACTGGTGGCGGAATGCGAGGAGGTGGTAGTCATGCGGGCGGTTCATGAAGTGGCTACGGCAAACCCCGGAAGCCGGCAAGTCCAGGTTCACCCGCCTCCTGCCCGCACAGTACGGCAGCAGTTCACCCAGCGCCACTGAGGAAACTACCACCCCGCCCCACCAGGACCCGGTTACCTGGCAGCAAAGGCGTGTTGCATCGCCTGCTGCAGGTCGCGCTGCAGATCCTCCACCGATTCCAGCCCCACCGAGAAGCGCACCAGCGTGCCCGGCTTCAGGTGCGGCGTCTGGCGGCTGCGCATGCTGCCGATATCGTACGGAACCACCAGGCTCATGGGGCCGCCCCAGCTGTAGCCCAGCTTGAAAAGCCGCAAGCTGTCACAAAAAGCATCCACCTGCTGCTGGCTGAAGTGGGCATCGATAATCACACTGAACAAGCCTGCCGCTGCGCCCTCGCCACCGTTCACGGCGCCACACAGGGCTTTCCAGTGCGTATGCCCCGGAGCGCCCGGCAGCGCGGGGTGCAGCACCTGGGCAATGGCGGGCTGGCCCTGCAGCCAGGAAGCCAACGCGCGTGCGGCGCCGCCGTGGGCCCGGTAGCGCAAGGCGATACTGGGCAGCGCGCGCAACACGGTTTCCGCATCATTGGCCCCCACGCCGAGCCCCAGGCGCATGTGCGTTAGCTTGATCTTCATGTGCAGCCCGACATCCCGCGTGATAGCGCTGCCCATCAGCACGTCGCCCCCTCCGCTCGGGTACTTCGTGAGCGCCTGCACCGAAATATCCACGCCCAGGCTGCCATCGCCGGTCAGATCAAAAGGTTGAAACGCCAGGCCCGCCCCCCAGGTGTTGTCCAACGCCGTGATCACACCGCGCGCGCGACAGATGCGCACCTGCTCGATGAGGTCGGGGAACTCCATGCTGACCGACCCAGGAGCCTCCAGCCACACCAGCCGGGTCGCGGACGAGATGCGTGCCGCCAGATCGGCGGGGTCCAGCGGGTCGTAAAGTGCATGCGTCACACCAAAGCGCGCCAGCTCGCCCTTGGCAAAGTCCTTGCCAGGGCCATAGGCGTTGTCGGGAATCAGCACTTCATCACCCGGCTTGAGCAGCGCCAGCCCCACATTGGCAATGGCCGCCAGGCCGCTGGGCACCAGCACGCACTGCAAGCCCCCTTCCAGCGTGCAAAGTCGCTCCTCGAGAATGAAGGTGGTGGGGGTGCCGTGCAGGCCGTAGGTGTAGCCGCTCTTGTCTTTCCACTCGCGCGATCGCATGGCCGCGACACTGGGAAAGATGACGGTCGAGGCCTTGAAGACTCCAGGTTGGGGAGCCTCAAAGCCGGCAGGTGGAATGTACGGGTGGTGGACGATGCGGGTGGTCAGGTCGGTGTCGTGCGCGTTCATGCAACCATGGTAGCGCGCCGCCCGGAACAACCCGGACGGCGCAGACTGTTCACCTTGCGGGCGCAATGCCCGGTCAGCTGGCCGTTACCACCAGTTGGTTATTCACAGCGGTCACACCCTCGACGCTCTTGGCAAGCGTCTCGGCACGGTCGCGTGCCACGGTGGTGGGCGCCGGGCCATTGAGAGTGACCTTGCCCCCCACTGTGTCCACGTTGATTTTCAGGGCGCTCAGGTCGGGGTCTTTGGCCAGGGTGGCATTGACCTTGGCGGTGATGGTGGCGTCATCGATGGAAGCCTTGGCGGTGGAGGTCGCATCCCGGGCGGTCGCCTCGGCATTGGCGGCGCTTTGTTCCATCTTGTTCTCGGCGTTGTTCATCGCGCTCTCAGTCTTGGCTCGCGCATCGGCGGCAGCCTGCTCGGTCTTTTCGACGGTGGAATCCAGGCGCTGGCCCACGGTCGGCTCTTCGTTCTTGCCGCAGGCGCTCAGCCCCAAGGCAAGGGCACTCACGGCCAGGATACTGGCAATGCGGTTGACAGGGCGTTGGGTGGTCACGGAACTGTTCATCTGAAAATCTCCTTCACGGTTTGATATGGCTGCGACTTTAGGCAAGGCATAAAACCCAAAGGGTGGGATAGCACCGAAGTGCCTGTAGGACGTGTTTAACAGCCGTGCCCACCCTACGCGGCGGTCATCGCGCGACAATCACCCGATGTCCCTGCCTCCACTCTCCCGCTGGCTACCCTTTCTGCGCTGGCCTCGCCCTGACCGAACGCTGCTCCAGGGCGAATTCATGGCCGGGATGACGGTAGGTTTGATGCTGGTGCCGCAGGGCGTCGCTTACGCCGCACTGGCCGGCATGCCGCTGGTCACCGGTATCTACGCATCACTCGTCCCCGCCCTGGTGGCCGTCATGTTCAGCGCTTCTACGCGCCTGGGCGTGGGGCCGACGGCGCTCACAAGCCTGCTGATCGGCGCATCTCTGACGGGCATGGCGGAACCGGGCAGCGCGCAATGGGTGGCACTGGCGGCCTGGATGGCCCTGCTATCCGGACTGCTGCAGCTGGTGATGGGCGTGGCACGCTTTGGCTGGCTGCTCAACCTGGTCACCTCGCCCGTGCTCAGCGGATTTACCCAGGCTGCCGCGCTGCTCATCCTGGGCTCGCAGCTGGCGTCGCTCACGGGGTTGCGCTCGGACTGGGGGGCCCTGTGGTCCACCCCTTCACCCGGAATGTTTGACCTGGTGGCCGCAGCATTCGGACTGGGCAGCCTGGTATTGCTGGTGCTGGCACGGCGCTGGCGGCCGGGCTTCCCGGCAGCTATCGTGGTGGTTGGCGGGACGGGCTTGCTGAGCTGGGCCATGGGCTACGCGGACGCGGGCGGTGCCGTGGTCGGTGCGCTGCCTTCGGGCCTGCCGGCCCCCTACTGGCCCGGGGCGCTGCCCTGGTCGAGCTTTGCCGAGTTGATCATGCCGGTGCTGGTGATCACGCTGGTGAGTTTTCTGGAGACTGCTTCCAGCGCCAAGGTCGAGAGCCAGCGTTCGGGCGAGCGCTGGAATGAAAACCAGGACCTGATCGGGCAGGGACTGGCCAAGATCAGCAGCGGCCTGTGCGGAAGCTTCGCCACGAGCGCATCGTTCTCGCGATCGGCTATCAATTTGTACGCAGGCGCCAAGAGCGGCTGGTCTTCCGTGTTCGCCATCGCGCTGGTGCTGGTGGTGCTGCTGTGGCTCACGCCGGCCCTCTACCACGTGCCGCAATCGGTGCTGGCCGCCGTGGTCGTGACCGCCGTGACCAGCCTGATCAAGCCCGGCACCTTCGTGCGGCTGTGGCGCGTCTCGCAGGTCGAGGCAGTGATCGGCGGCGTGACCTTTGCCCTGACGTTGGCGACGGCTCCGCGCATGTACTGGGGGGTGCTGGTGGGGTTGCTGATGAACCTGAGCCACTTCCTCTACCAGCGGCTGCACCCGCGCATCATCGAAGTGGGCCTGCACCCCGATGGCAGCTTGCGCGACCGCCACCTGTGGCACCTGCCCGTGCTGGCGCCGCGCGTGCTGGCGCTGCGCATGGATGCGGAACTGGATTTTGCGTCGGCCAGCGCACTGGAGCGGCGCGTGATCGAAAACCTGACAGCCCACCCCGATGTGCTCCACCTGTGCCTGATGGCCCAGCCCATCAACCGCATCGACGTGACAGGGGTGGAAACGTTTGCGCAACTGCTGGCATTGATGCGCGCGCGGGGTGGCACCCTGCATCTGAGCGGCCTGAAGCTACCGGTGGAGCAAGTGCTGCGCCAAGCCGGCCTGCTGGAACCCGGACCTGGCCTGGCCATGTACCGCACCGACGCCGAAGCCGTGATAGCGCTGCAGCAATTGGACGCGAAGGCAGTTGCGACTTAGATGGGGCGCGAATGGCACTTGCCCGAAAAGGGGCGGGTTTATCTGGTGCTGCGGCTGCACTTCACGGCTGTGGCGCGCTGGTACGCACTGGTACACTTGCAAAACTCTCTTAGCACCCTTCCGTGTCTGATCCTGCGGCCTCTCAACTGGTAGATTTGCGCGACCTGCGCCTGGACACGGCCCACGCATTGGTGGCCCAGGCTGGGGGTAGCGAGGCAGCCCTGCATCGCGAAATGCCCGCGCGCTATCTGCAGGGCCTTATCGATGGACTGTGCGAACTCTCGCTCAAAGACCCACTCACCGGTTTGGCCAACCGCCGGCATTTCCGCGCGGTGCTTGAGCGCGAAATCGATCGGGTCACGCGCTCAGGCGAAGCGGCATTGCTCCTGATGCTCGACATTGACCACTTCAAGAGGGTCAATGACGTTCACGGCCATCTTGCCGGGGACATCGTGCTCCAGTCCGTGGCACGCACGCTGAACGCCTGCGTGCGCCCAATGGACACGGTGGCGCGCTATGGCGGCGAGGAATTCGCAGTTGTGCTTCCGGCGTGCCAGGCGGGTTTCGGGCGCGTGGTGGCCGAGCGCATCCGCCGGGCGGTGGCCAACACGCCCATCAAGGTTTCCAGTACCGTCGAACTCAACATCACGGTCAGCATCGGAGGCGCATTCGCCATGCAGTGGATCCGCTCCACCACCCTGTTGTGGACGGACCGTGCGGACCACCAGCTCTACCAAGCCAAAGTCACCGGCCGCAACCGCGTCAGCATTGAGGAGCAACCGGACAGCACGGTCAGTGCCGAAGAGAAAAGCCTGTTGTTTGGTCCGCTTTACAACCCCTCGGGTTGGGGCGACCTTCCTCCGCTGGATCCCCCCCAACAGGCAGCGCCCTACTGAAAGTTTGATGATGAGCGACGCGCTGTCCCCACCCTCCTCTCCCACCCCGGCACCGGCTGGCGATCCCGCCACGGCCGCCACCGCAGCCGCATCTACCGCAGGCGGTGCCCGCATCATCGCCGTGACCAGTGGCAAGGGCGGCGTTGGCAAGACGTTTGTGTCTGCCAACCTGGCTGCAGCCCTGACCCGCCGAGGCCAGCGCGTGCTGGTGCTGGATGCCGACCTGGGCCTCGCCAACCTGGACGTGGTGCTCAACCTGCACCCCAAGATCACGCTGCACGACGTCTTCACGGGCAAAGCCACGCTGGAAGAGGCCGTGATCCGCGCGCCGGGCGGGTTCAATGTGCTGCTGGCAGGCTCGGGCATGGTCGAGTACTCGCGCCTCACACCCGAGGTGCGCAACCAGTTCCTGAGTGTGATCCAGGCCTTGACCCCGCAATATGACGTGGTGCTGCTGGACACCGGCGCGGGCATTTCAGATGTGGTGCTTTTCTCGATTTCGCTCGCATCTGAGGTGCTCATCGTGGCAACGCCCGAGCCTACGTCGCTGACCGATGCCTACGCCGCCATCAAGGTGCTGGCCATGCAGCAAAAGCGGCAGCATGTGCGCATGGTCATCAACCAAGCCGCGCGTGCTGGCGACGGACGGGCCATCACCAGCCAACTGCAGCAGGTGCTGGACCGTTTCGTCAGCACCGAATCCGGCCGCCCGATGCGTTTGATCCATATGGGCGACATTCCGGCCGACCCTACAGTGCGCGATGCGGTCATGCGCCGCCAACTGCTGTTGCTGCAGACGCCCGGTTGCCCGGCCGCGCTGGCCATTGCCCAACTGGCCAACAAGATTGAAACCACGCTGCTGACTGCAGCGGCCTGACGCCGTCGGGAGCCTGATGGGCGGTATGCACCGCCCCTGGTGCTTTGCCCGCGCGATAAGGCCGCCATCCTGATGCGCGGCGAAAGCCTCTCTCAGATGCACCAACTCCAAAGCGGACTTCGTTTGAGGAGCTTTCAGCACAGAAATCGTTCCCGCAGGCTGGCTGGCATCGCCAGATCGGTGATGCCGCTTCCGCCGTTTCGATCCTCACGGCGCAGGATATCCGTGCACATGGCTACCGGACGCTGGCGACATCCTGAGCAGCGTGCGCGGGTTGCGTCTGGCCCGCGATTTCCGCTACGCGCATCTTAGTGGCCGCGGCTACGGAAACCCCGGCGACTACGCCGGACGAGTCACGCTGCTGATGGATGGCTAGGCCGCACCCGATGGTGATTTTGGGCGGCCCCAGCAATCCTGGCGTGGTGTCACGGACGCCAGCGACGCAAGTCTGCAGCCCTTGTCTTGCTTACCCTTTGAAGCGGCGCTCCGGCAGCGGAATCCGCTCGGCATCGCCCGGCACCTGGCCCATGGCGTCGTTCTCCCAGTCGCGTGCGGCCTGCACGATGCGCTCCTTGCGGCTGGACACAAAGTTCCACCAGATGTGGCGCGGCGCGTCCAGCGGATCTCCGCCAATCACCATCAAGCGCACCGCACGTTCGGCGGGCGCCGCCAGTTGCAAGGGCTGGCTTGGCTCCAGCACCAGCATCGACTGGGATGCCAGCGCCTGGCCGTTGACATCTGCCGGGGCATCCACTGCGTATACCGCCATCTCGGGAACCAGTGGAGGTATCTCCAGCGTGGCGCCAGCAGGCATCTGCACGTCCAGGTACAAGGTGCGCGAGGAAGTCGCCACAGGCGACGAGTGGCCAAATGCATCGCCGATGAGCACCCGCACCGTGGCGTCCCCCACCCGCACCTGCGGAATGGCGGCAGCGGGTGTGTGCACGAACGAGGGATCGGCCTCCTCCTGAGCCAGCGGTAACGCGGCCCACAGCTGGATGCCGTGGTTCACGTAAGGCCGGTCGGCCAGGTTTTCCGGGCGACGCTCGGAATGCACGATGCCCCGACCGGCCGTCATCCAGTTGATGGCGCCGGGCTCGATCTGCTGCACGTAGCCCAGGCTGTCGCGGTGCATGATGGCGCCAGAGAACAGATAGGTCACCGTCGCGAGGCCAATGTGCGGATGGGGCCGCACATCGTGGCTTTCGCCTGGTGCCACCGTCACTGGACCGAAGTGGTCGAAAAACAGGAATGGTCCCACAGCCTTGCGCTGCACGGCGGGCAGCAGGCGGCGAACGGTGAAGCCGCCTCCCAGATCCTTGGCCTGGCCCTTAAGAGGCAGAAAGCTGGGGGTATCGCTCATGGTGCGCGCTCCACCGAGGTGCTGATCTCGGTTGTCACGGTAGTCATCAGCTTGTGCACAGGGCATTTCTGCGCCACGGTTTCCAGCTCGGCGATCTGGGCATCGGTGAGGTCACCGCTTACCTGCAGCCGCGTCGCAAGGCGGTAGACGCCCGAGCGCTCAGCTGACGCGTCGCGCTCAACCACCGTCTGCACATCTTCCACCGGCAAGCCCTTGCGGCGCGCGTACCACAGCACCGTGAGCGCCTTGCAGGCCCCCAGTGCGGCGTCATACAGGTCGTGCGGGCTGGGACCGCTGTCGGTACCGCCCTCATCCACACTGCCATCGGCCACGAGGTCGTGCGCGCGGATATGCACGGTCTGGGCCATGGGCGCGCCGGATACGCGCCGCAATTCAACTGCCATGGGGTGTTCTCCTGGTTGTACTGGGGCGCGCCACTGTAGCGCCAAAAGTGGGCTGAACCGATCTTGAACAGGTTCTCAACGATCGAGGCGGCGGGCCACATCGGCCACACGCTGGCCGAACTGGCGGCCAGTCTCCAGGTCGCCAGGGAACATCTCCGTGGCCGAGGCGTCGGACGGCGACTGCGCCATGGCACCACTGAACGAACCGATCCAGTTCACATCGTTGCGCGTGGCGGCCTTGGAGTTGGCCGGCATCATGCCGTTGCCCACCCACAGGCCGCCGTGCTGCATGGCCAGGTGGAACAGGTAGTCCAGCGTGATCTGCTTGTCGCCATTCGTGCTGGCACTGTTGGTGAAGCCTGCGAACAGCTTGTCCTTCCATGCCTGGCTGAACCAGGGCTTGGACGAGGCATCGGCAAACTTCTTGAACTGCCAGCTGGGGCCTGCCATGTAGGTGGGCGAGCCAAAGATGATGGCGCTGGCGGCAGCCAGCGTCTCCCAGCCGCCCTCGGGCAGGTTGCCCTCGGCATCAATGGCGACCAACTGGGCGCCCGCGCCCTCGGCCACGGCTTGCGCCAGGCGTTGTGTATGACCATAACCCGAGTGGTAGACAACTGCGATCTGTGCCATGAGAAAACTCCTGTTGAAACGATGAGGGAACGACGAAAGGAAAAAAACCAGTGCGGGCGGATTGAATGCCAGAACCTGCAGCCCGGCGGGCTGCAGGCCCGTTCAGTCACACGGGCCGGATCAGCGGCCCGCGCGGCGTGCGTCCAGGCTCCACGCGCCCGCGCCGAAAGCCGCCAGTGCCAGCAAGCCGCCGGTCACACCCACGTTCTTGAAGAACATGAGTTGCTGCATCATTTGCTTGTCAGCGGGCAGACTCCAGTAGGCGTGAAAGAAGAAGCTGGCCACGAGCGTGAACAAAGCCAATGCCAGTGCAGCGAACCGGGTGCCCAGGCCGAAGATCAGCGCCAGGCTGCCCAACACTTCGACAGCTGCGGCCACCGCGGCCGCCACGGTGGGCATGGGCAGGCCCACGGACGTGATGTAGCCCACGGTGCCGGCAAAGCCGGTGAGTTTGCTGATGCCGGCAGGCAGAAACAGGGCAGCCAGCAGCAGGCGCGATGCCAGGGCCAGGGGGTTTTGCAGGGATGCGAACATGGTGAAGAACTCCTGAGTGAAGGGGTTGAGAAACAAACGATCCAGAGATCAGGCGGCCAGGTCAAACACCAGCACCTCGGCGTCGTGGCCATCGGTCAACGACAAGGTGGTTTCCTTTTCCATCAACACCGCATCGCCACCCGACAGGGCCTGGCCGTTGGCCATCAGCACGCCACGCACCAGGTGCACATAGGTCTTGCGGGCGGGGTTCAGCGCCAGGGTGACTTTTTCAGCACCGTCCAGCAGGCCTGCATACAAGGCCGCGTCGGCATGAATCTTCACCGAGCCCTGGGCGCCATCGGGCGAGGCCACCAGTCGCAAGGCTCCGCGCTTTTCGGCCTCGGCAAAAGTCTTTTGCTCGTAGCCCGGCGGGATGCCGCGCACATTGGGCTCAATCCAGATCTGCAGGAAGTGCGTCGTCTGGCCCGCTGCATGGTTGAACTCGCTGTGCTGCACGCCCGTCCCGGCGCTCATGCGCTGCACGTCGCCTGGCGGAATGGTCGCGACGTTGCCCATGCTGTCCTTGTGGGCCAGTTCGCCCGACAGCACGTAGCTGATGATCTCCATGTCGCGGTGGCCATGGGTGCCAAACCCGGTGCCCGGCGCAATGCGGTCTTCGTTGATGACGCGCAGGTTGCCG
>Ga0307408_100000461_pt1 | contig 35591 bp, 22 predicted proteins | sample 322Cmetagenome_FD_202116 | JGI IMG/M metagenome (GOLD analysis project Ga0307408, IMG submission 202116) | Maize rhizosphere microbial communities from greenhouse at UC Davis, California, United States - 322HYB-C-3 | ecosystem: Host-associated > Plants > Roots > Rhizosphere > Soil | place...
GGCGGCCAGCTTTTTGGGGTAGTCCGCGTGCACGATGACGCCTTCAGCCTGGTCCAGTACCGTCTTATTGCCGGGGAATTTCCAGACCGCCGCGTTTTCGCCGTCGCGGTCGCGTTCCAAAACGGCGCCAAAGCCGTGCGACGCGTACAGCGCGTTTTGCAGCGCGTCGGTTTGATAGCCGGTGTGATGCATCGAATGCAGCACGTGGCCGAAATAAAAGTCGTGCAGCACCACCACGCCCGGATGGCGCTCCAGCATGCCGAACATGTGGCGGTGCATGATGGAGTTGCCGAAGTGGTAGAGCACGCGCTCGAACTCGTGCGCATGGGCGTCAAACCACGCCACATCGCGCAGCGGCAAATTGGATTTGACCCAGCCGTCCGCCACGGCGGGCTGGTCGACGATCACGTCGATCTCGTAAAAGCGCGCCAGTTGCGGCAGCAATTCCGCGCTGTAATCGGAAATGCCGGATTTTTCCGGCGGCAGCGGCGACACATACGCCAGGCGCGGACGACGCGGCTGCTGCTCCTGCCGGGCGGCGCGGACGGCGGCGTGGCGCTGGGCCAGCGCTTCGAACGTGCGCCACAGGGCGCGTGCATCGAGCAAGTCCACCACGTCGGCTTGCGTGTCCGGCAGGCAGGTGCGCAATTGCGCCTGCACGCCGTCATTGGCCGCCAGCAGCACATGCGCGCTGGCCAGCGCGCCTTGCTGGCGCTCATGGACCAGGCGCAAATCCGGCGCGGACGGCAGCGGATGCGTCAGTTCCGGCGCGGACACGGCGATCACGTACGCATAGCGGTCAAACAGGGGGCTGGCCATGGCGACCGCCGGCAAGCCGGGACGGTCCGCGATGGCGGGCGCGAACACCAGGTCCGCGTCCTGCGCCGCGAAAAACGCGGCGCGCAATTGTTCCGACACGCCTTCCAGCCAGGCGCGCGCGCCCGGTTCCATTTCCGGCAATTCCGGCAAGTCGTACACCAGCACGCGGCCGGCCGGCAGCACGCCGGAAAACGCGGCGCGCAACTGGTCGATACGGTCGGGCATGCGTCCGTTCAGGGCCACTTGCACGTGGTGTTCGGTGCCCTGGCGCGCCAGGTTCAGCGCCAGCGCCAGGGTGGCGTCCATGCTGGCCGCGCTGCCGGTCTGGCAGCCTTGGAGGTCGATGACGATACGCATGTTATTGGGTGTTGTGTTTGGCGGCGCGCAGGCGCTGCAAGTCGGCCAGCACGCTGCGCGCGGTGCCGCTCAGGTTCATCAGGTGCGGCGGCACTTCCTTCACGCGCACGGTGGCCAGCGCCGGTGGCGGCGGATTGATGATGCCGCTGACCCGGCTTTTCACGCGCGCTTCCAGCGCAGGGAAACGGGCCAGTACTTGCAGGCCGGCGCGGCGCACGCGCTCGTTGCTGGCCGCCTTGATGACCACGCGGCGCACCACGCTGGTCACTGCCGCGCGCGGACGCAGGCGGGCCATGGCGCGCAGCGGCGCCGTGCCGCGCCACAGCAGGCTGGAGCGGATTTCCAGCAACTGGCGCTCCAGACTGTGGCCCCACACGCTGGCGCCCTGGCGCTCGGCCTGGGCCTGTGCGCATTCTTCCCTGGCCGTGGCCGCTTCCGCTTGCGCATCGAGCAGTTGCGAACGCAGCGCATCGGCTTCCGCCACAGCCTCCAGCATGCGCTGGCGCGCATCGTTGGCATTCTTTTCCATCTGGTAGCTGTAGCGTTCCGCTTCCAGTTTGCGCTCGTCCGCCAGGCGCGCCCGTTCCACGGCGTCCAGGGCCGGACCGATCTGGCCGAACAATTCCTGCAAGCGCTGTTCCGCCGCGCCGCGCGCCGCGTCGGCCTGCTGCGCCGCCAGCAAGGCGGCGTCGCAGCGCTTCCACGCATCGTCCAGGTGGCGGCTGATAAAGGCATCGAAGACATTGGCCTGCACCGACAGCGCGCCCAGCAATTCGGGATGTTCGTCGGCCACGTAATAGCGGTTCAAGCCGTCGAAGTAGGCAAAGCGGTAGCCATGCCGCGTAACCAGGTGCTCCCAGTCGCCATGGTTGGATTCCCGGCTGTTGGGGCGGATGGCTTCCACCACCACCACCCACGGGCGCCAGCGCTGGAAATCCATGCCGCGCAGGACATCTTCTTCCCAGCCTTCCACGTCGACTTTCAGGAAGTGAATCTCGCCCCGGGCGTGTTCCGCGCAAATGGCGGCCAAGGTGCGCATCGGTACCGTGGTTTCCACCACCTGCGTGCCTTGCGCGCGGTGCGCGGCGGCGACGGCCGGGTCGACCGAGGCCCAGCCATTGACGGTCGGCGTATCGAACAGCGTGATCGAACCGTCGGCGGCGCCGGCGGCAATCGCCAGGTTGAGGTCGCGCGGGCGGTCGCGCAGGAACACCTGCGCATAGGACGGCATCGGCTCGATGTTGATACCCCACCAGCCGGCGTCGTAGAACGCCTTCGTGACGGAGTGCTCGACCGGGTCGTTGGCGCCGACGTCGATATAAAAGCCGTTCTTGATGTGGCCCAGCGCGCGCCATAGCAGCACGTCTTCGAAATTCTGGGCGTAGGAAAGGAAAGTCATGGGCGTGCAATCTCAATCTGCGGGTCCAGCCAGGCGCTGCCCTCGAAATGGGGGCGGCGCATGTTCATGACCGTAAATACCAGCGCCAGGTCGCGCCATTCGTAATTGTTGACCAGGTGGGTGTCCGTGCTGACGATGGCGGTCGCCACCGAATAGGTGCCCGGGCCCAGGTTCATGGGGAAGCGGAAGCGGTAGGTGATGTCCTCGCCGGGCGCCACGTCTTGCAGCGGCAATTCCTTCAGGTGGGTATTGGTGCCATACATCGGCTGGCCGAGCCTGTCCTTGATCATGTAGCCCAGCACCATGCGCGGGATCGGCGCATGGACGCGCACCGTCACCTGCAGCACACAGTCGCTGCCGACGTCGACCACTTCGGCGCGCGCGCCGCTTTCGTCGAACAGGGCAATGTCGGCCACCCGCGCCTCGCCGGTGCCGGAAATGGTTTGCACCTTGCCGCTGTCGAGCGCATTTTGCTGCACGTTCTGGTTTTCCCGTTCCGCGATCAGGGCATTGTAGTAATCCATGATCTCTTCCGGATTGCCGCTGCGCGCCAGGCGGCCGCCATCGAGCAGGATGGCGCGGTCGCACACGGACTGGATCGCCTGCTTGTCGTGCGACACGATCAGCAGGGTGGTGCCCTGGTTGCGGAAGCGGCGGATGCGGTCGAAGCTCTTGTGCTGGAAATACGTGTCGCCAACCGACAGCGCCTCATCGACGATCAGCACGTCGGGCCGGCGCGCGGTGGCCACGCTGAAGGCGACGCGCATTTGCATGCCGCTCGAATACACGCGCACCGGCTGGTCCATATAATCGCCGATTTCCGCGAACGCTTCGATTTCCGGCATCAATGCCGTGATTTCGTCCGCGCTCATGCCCAGCAACTGGCCTGCCATGTACACGTTCTGGCGGCCCGTGAAATCGGGATGGAAACCCATGCCCAGCTCCAGCAGTGCCGCAACGCGGCCCTCGATGTGCACGCCGCCGGTGGTCGGTTGCGTGGTGCCGGTGATCAGTTTCAGCAGCGTGCTTTTGCCGGCGCCGTTAATGCCGATCAGGCCCACGGCTTCGCCGGGCGCCACGTGGAAACTGATGTCCTGCAAAATCCATTTCAGGCCGTGGCGTGGACCGAGGAATGGCGTCAGCCATTCCGCCAGGCGCGACCAGCGTGTCGGATATTGTTTGTAGGCCTTGCCCAGGTGTTGAACGACAATCGAGCCCATCAGAGTTCATCCACCATTTCACCCGCGCGGCGGCGGAACAGATACAGGCCCAGCAAGCACAACAGGATAGCCAGCGCGGTGGCGGGCCACAGCGCGCCCCAGTCCGGCGTCTTGCCGCTCACCAGGATGTCCTGGCAAGCCTGCACCGGACCGGCCAGCGGATTCATGGCCAGCGCCGCGCGCACTTCCTCCGGCACGATGGATGTCGGATACACGATCGGCGTCAGCCAGAACCAGAATTGCAGGAAAATCATGAAGAACTGGCCGACATCGCGGAAAAACACGTTCAGCACGCCCAGCACCAGGCCCAGGCCGACAGCCAGCAGCACCATCACGCCGATCACGGGGACCAGCAGGGCAAAGACGGCGCCGGGAAACTGGCCGGACAACAGCAGGAAGACCGTGAACAAGCCAAAGATGATGGCAAAATTATTCAGCGCATTGAGCACCACGATGACAGGCAGGCAAATGCGGGGGAAGCTGACTTTTTTCAGCAGGTTGGCGTTTTCCAGGAACATGCCCTGGGCGCGCGTGAGGATTTCCGCGAACAAGCCCCAGGTTAGGATGCCTGCGCACAAATAAATACTGTAGCCGTACTGGCTGGCGTCGCCAGGCAGCTTGCTTTTCATGACCTGGGAAAAGATCATGGTGTAGACCACGATCATCGCCAGCGGGCTGAGGATGGCCCATGCCGCGCCCAGCATGGTATTGCGGTATTTCGCCTGGAATTCCCGCCGCACGCTGCCCAATACGAAGCCACGGTAGGACCAGAGTGCTTGCATCATGCCCATACCATTACCCGTACTGCCAGAATCATCATGAGGAAAACAGCCGTGTCGCCGGCATTGCCAGAGTTGAAAGACGGCTATTATAGCGCAGGTGCCCGGGCGCTCTATTGGCCCTAACAACTTGTCACAAAGAAAGCAAACTCAGCCCTGGACCAGTTTTTGCAGCGCTTCCGGGTTTTTAATGACGAGCCGGTGCGGCTCTTTTTCCACGATCCCCTGTTGCACTAACGTCAACAATGCGCGCGTGACCGTCTCGCGGCTGGTATTGATCATGTTGGCGATATCCTGGTGGGTGGGCAGGTTTTCCACCACGGCGCCATCGGGATTTTTTTTCTGCATCAACACCAGGTAGGTATAGATGCGCTTGGCCGTATTGTTAATACTGAGCAACGCACGGAATTCCGAGTCACGCTGGATCTTTTGCGCCAGGTGCTGCAGCATCTGGCGCGCCACGGACGGGCTGTGCGAAAACAAATGCATGGCGACAGGGGTGGGCAGGAAGCCCACCAGCACGTCCGTCAATGCCACCACGGAGGCGGAGCGGGTGGTGTTGTTGATCAGGGCGATTTCACCGAAGAAATCTCCCGGCGCCAGCATGCGCAGGCCGATCGCGCGGCCATCTTCCGTCACGTCGATCACCTGCAACTGGCCCCCCAGCAGGAACAGCAAGCCGTCGCCACTGCCGCCCTTGTGCAGCACCACTTCGCGCTTGGCGTACTGGCGGATGCGCATGGCGGCTTTGACCGGCAGGATTTCCTCGTCGCTCAATTCCGATAACAGGGGAATCTTGCGCAAGTGAACCTGGATGGTTTGTTCCTCGGCCGCTGGCGCCGTGCTGGCATCGGTGGAGGCGGGGCTGATCGGCTTCATGCGAGATGGTCGGGGTTAGATAACGGTACAGATGGCGGCATAGGCTGCGGAACACAAGGCGGCCGCGGCAATGCCGGCCGCATTGGCCACCATGTCGGGCCAGGAAAAGTTGCGATCGGGAACAAGCTGCTGCAGGCATTCGATCAGCCAGCCGGCCAGCAGCAAGCCGGCCAGGCACAGCATGATGTCAACACGGTCGCGCGTCAACCGCAGCGCCAGCAGGGTCAGCCCCGCGAATGCGCCGAAATGCAGCAACTTATCGTTTGGCATATTGGCCGGCAGCCACCGGTTCGGCACCAGGCAACCGGCCACCAGGACAGCCAGCGCACCGGCAAACATCATCCAATCCCACATCATATTTTTACTGTATGTCCGCCGGTGCACTGAACATTTACAGTCCCTGCCACTGCCAGCTAAGTTGCAATTGGCGGTTATTGTACTGAAAGACGGGGATGTTTTCCCGGTTTACCACCTGGCGCGCTTCCAGCACCAGGTTTTGATTTTTCGCCATGGGCCATGTGATGGTGCCGCGCAGCACGTGCGTGGTCTGGTCGCGGACGATATCAATGATGTCAGGGCTGTAGACGTCGCGGCTGCGCCATTGCTGCACATTGTACGCAAGTTCGCCCATGACGCCGCCCGCGTAGCGGTGGCGCCATTGCAGGCTGGCCGATACGCCGCTGCGGTCGCCGCCCGGGCGCAAGCTGGTCGACGCGCGGTCTTGCTGCGCGCCCAGGCTGGCCACCAGCATGGTCGAACCATTCTGGCGGCTGAGTTGCCCGCGCAATTCCGTGGTGGTGGCGTCGAAATTCTGCAGCGACACATAACTGAGCCGGCTCACGCCGCCGATCACGTGCATTTGCAGGCTGTAGGGCAGGGGGACTGGCGGGCCCACCCGGGCCTGCAACTGGTACTGGCGCTGGTAAAAGTCGCTGCCCAGCGTCATGTAGCCGGCCATGGCCGTGGTGCGCGCGTTCCAGCGGCCCCAGCGCCACGGTGTTTCAACCCCGAAGAACAGCGTGGCATTGTCAAAGCGGTGCAACTGGTCGTTGCGGCGATTCTGGAACTGCACGAAACCCACCGTGCCGTTTTGTGTCAACTCGCGCAGATACTCGCCGGACAGCATCGTGTACTGGTCGTGCTGCGGACGGAATTCCGGCGACAGCGACACCTCCGAGTTGCCGGCCAGGTCATGGGTGGAACCCTGGTTGACGTTCTGGTCAATGCCGCGCGACATGGTCACGGTGGCCTGGCTGAAGGCATTTTGCTGGCGGCAACCGTTGCTGCGGGCGTCGGCAATCACTTGCACGATGCCGGGCGGCGGGTCGAAGCGCTGCTCAATGACCGTAAACAGCCGGTCCGCCTCTTCCGCGCGGCCCAAGCTGCACTGCAGCAGCGCCAGTTCCAGCCAGGCGCCCGCATGCAGGGGGACTTGTTCGATAATGCGCTGCAGGATCGCGCTGGCGTCGCCTTTGCGGCCTTCGGAAATCGATTGCAGCGCCTCGTCGTACAAATCCTGGGTGGGATCTTCCGGCGGACGGCCGCCTTGCTGGGCGAGCGCCGGCGTGGTGGCCAGCGCCGCCAGCAACAGCAGTGCGCGGGCGGACATCAAACCGGGCCCTCCGCAATGGATGGAGCGGAAGCGCAATGCGGGCCGGGTGCTAATGTATACAAGATCGTGTTTTTCTCTTTGCCCCGCAACTGGCGTTCGCCCAGTTTCAGGAATTGGTGGCGTTGCGCGAACTGCACGGCGCCTTCGCCTATGATTATGTCATGCGGATAGTCGCGCGCGGCCTGTTCCAGCCGCGACGCGGTATTCACGCTGTCGCCCACTGCCGTATAAATACTGCGGAACCCGGTGCCGAAGTCGCCCGCGAACGCGGGGCCGCTTTCGATGCCGATCCGTACGCGCAGCCGTGGCCGGCCCATGCGTTCCCGTTCCGCGCTGAAGGCCCGCACCCGTTCGACGATCGCGGTCGCCGCGTCGAGCGCCAGGTCGGCGTGACCCGGCGTCGGCAGCGGCGCGCCCCAGAACGCGACCAGGCCGTCGCCCGTATATTTATCCAGCGTACCGCCGGCCGCGATGACGGGGCCGGTTAGGCATTCCAGGAAATCGCGCGTCAATTGCGCGGCATCGGCCACCGGCAGGGATTCCACCTGCGTGGTATAGCCTTCCATGTCGGCAATCAGGGTCGTCACCTCCAGCTGGCGCGGCGCCAGCGGGTCATCGATATCGCTGCGCAATAACTGTTCGACCACGGCCGGCGCGACATACTGGCGCAGCGTATCGAGCAGGTGCCGGGAGCGGCGCTGGGTTTGCTGCCAGTGGAAGGGGACCGCGACCGCCAGCAGGAACAGGTTGCACGCCACCGGGCCGCCGGGGGAAAACACCGCGTCATGCGGATGGATGAAATACGCCAGCGCCAGCCAGGCCGCGGTCAAACCCGCCAGCAAGCCGACGCCCACCACGGCCGGCAGGCGCGGCAATACCCACATGGTTGCCGCCACACACAGCGCCGCGTAGACACTGGCAATCCACCGGCCCGGCCATGGCGCCGGCGTCTTGCCTTCCTTGAGATCCAGCAGGGTTGACAGCATGGCGGCCTGGGCGCCCAGGCCGGGGCGGTTGGTGCCCAGCGGCGTGGTCAGGCGGTCCGCCAGCCCCAGCGACGATGAGCCCAGCAGCACGAACCGCCCGCTGGCGCTGGCCTCCAGGATGCTTTCATCGAGTATGTCGGCGGCCGATACCAGCGTGTAGGCGGACCAGTCGCGGCGGAAATCAATCCGGTGCATGCCCGGTGGAATTGTGGGCAAGCCGCCGCCACAGCAGCGCAGCAGCGCCACGCTGAGTGCGGGGTACAGTTTGTTTTCATACGCTGTCAGCAGCGGCAGGCGGCGCAGCACGCCATCCGCATCGGGAATAAAGCCGATATTGCCGATGTGGGGGGAGAGCGCCCATGCCGCCTGGTTGGCAATGTAGCCGGTGGCGACCGCACCCGCCTGCGACAGGTCGCCGTCCATGGGGCCAGTGAGGGCGCCGCCGATATGGCCGTCACGCAATTCAACGGGACGCATGGTGCTGTAATCGAAAGCCTGTGCCAGCACCAGCGGGCCGTGATGCGCGAGCATGCCAAGGCGCAGGTCTCCTTCCGGGTCACCCGGATTGGGCATGACGATATCGAGCGCAATGCCACGCGCACTGTAGGTGGTCAGCAGGGTTTCCACCAGGTCGGCCAGGCGTCCGCGCGGCCAGGGCCACGGACCCAGCTTCGCCATGCTTTCTTCATCGATGTCGACCACCAGGATGCGAGGCTCCGGCGTGCTCACCTGCTGTATCCGGATATAACGGTCGCGCAGCCACTCGTCGGCGCCGGTCGGCGTCACCCATTGCGCCCAGAGCGCCAGGCCAAGCGCGGCCAGCGCAATGCCTGTGCGTGCCGCAATAAGGGGGATGCGGCGTAGCAGGTTAGTGAGCGCTTGCTTCAAAGGCGGGAATCAGGGTGAATGAGATTGAGGATGCGCAAATAAGGCGTCAGTATATCCGGTTGGAAATTGATCGTTGTGCTTTGCTACAAAGTGTAACCATTGTAGGGCTGGGCAAATCATTTCAGGGAGAATGTGATAGCTGTCACGGTGTTTTCTCTGCTGAAAGGGATAATGCGTGCAAAGGGGAAGATCATGTTACATCCAAAGTTTGCCGCCGCCAGCCTTGCGCTGACGGTTTTTGCCGCTGCCGCCGCTCATGCGGCGGAGGCGGGCCGCATCATCCTGGTGGCCGGTTCGGCCCAGGTGGGGGAACGCGCCGCCACGCTGAACGCGCCGGTCCAGGAAGGCGATATGCTGGTGACGGGCAAGGATGGCTATATATATGTGAAGACCATCGACAATGGCCTGTTCATCGTGCGCAACTCGAGCCGTGCGCGCATCACGTCCTACCACGTCGACCAGAAAAATCCCGCGAATACCCGCATCAAGCTGGAATTGCTGAGCGGCACCGCCCGCAGCCAGTCCGGCGAAGCCGTCAAGCTGGCGCGCCAGAATTTCCGTTTCAATACCCCGGTCGCCGCCATCGGCGTGCGCGGCACGGACTTTACCGTCTTTACCGACCAGGACACGTCCCGTGTAACGGTATTGTCCGGGGGTATTACTATTAGTGGTTTCGATGGCGGCGGATGCCGTCCGGAAGGGATTGGCCCTTGCGAGGGTGGCGCGGCTCGTGAATTGTCTGCGGCGCAAAAAGGTGTGCTGATGCAATTCCGCCGTGGCCAGAGCGCGCCGCAACTGTTGCCGGAATCGGGGAACAGCGCGCCGGACACGGTGGCGCCGCCGCGTCCGGATGAGCCGGGGCGGCAGGGTGGGGCGGCGGCCACTGCGCCGGCGCTGCCGGCGCAGCCTGACCTGGATGCGCACAAGGACAATGTACTGAAGCAAGTTGTTGCGACGACCGGCAAACCGTCGAAAGAGACGTCGGAAAATGATAACCAGGGTCCCATTGTTACCGTGCCGCCGGTTGGGCCTAATCCGGCCGAGCCTGAATTGCCGGTGGTGACGCCGCCGGTGGTGACGCCGCCGGTGGTGCCGGAGCGCCAGATCGTCTGGGGCCGCTGGCAAGCTGTGCTGAATAAACCCATCGAAGTGGACTTCGTTGCTGAGCGCAACAAGGATGCGGAACTGATTGCGGTGAATCAGGATTTTGCACTGTTCCGTGGCGCCGCCGGCAGGGAGTACACAGTGCCGGAACGGGGGGAGATTGGCTTTGCATTGAATAAGGGTGAGGCGTATATGCACTCTGACAATCCCGCCATCCCTGTCCAGGCGATGGCGCTGGAAAACGGCAAGTTGAACTTTAATTTTGACCAGCGTACCTTTGCCACCAGTTTCGACCTGGTGGGAGCGAACGAGCGCCTGCCGATGCAAGCCGTTGGTCAGGTGGCTCCCGATGGGAGATTTGTCGCGGACAACTATCGTCCCAGCAACATGAGTGTCAACGGCGTTCTCAGTGGCGAGCAAAACGGCACCGCAGCGCGCTATTTGTTTGAAAGCCGCTTTACGGAGACGCGCCGTAACGTTTATGGCGCGACATACTGGAGCAGCATCACCGGCCAGAAGTAATTCTTCCTTCGAGAGGCAGCCCATATCGCAGTGCAGGCGATATGGGCTGTTGGCGTTTACAGCCGTACTGATGTGTATCTACAACAGAAGTGTTGAATTACATTTGCTTACGAAATGCCACGAATCACTCTTTCAATATGAAAGCTGGTTATCTTGATAAGTTAATCCAACCAGCAAACATGCCTGCCAGACACCATAAAAGCCCTGCTGTAGAGGGAAAAGTGCTTGAGCCAGTGGAATTCTTGCGTTGGGCGCAATCTTCCAAGATAATGGCCCGCCGTTTAAATATTAGTGAATTATTTACTACTAACCAGCGGAATCCAGAGCACTTTGTGATGACCGTCACATCGGGCGCTGCCAGCCTTCTGACATCATTCGCTCACGTTAGATTGCAGCGGCCACCAAAAGTGTTCTGCAAGTAACTTTTCCAAACTTTCCATTCAGGAGCAATAAATGGGCATTTACGCTACTCAACTGCAACAACTGTACGTTGCATACTTCAACCGTCCAGCTGACCCAATCGGCCTGGGATACTGGGAAGGCGTGGTTGACGCACAAGTTAAAGCAGGCGCAACCGCTGCTGTTGCACTCGACAAAATCGCCAAGCAATTCGGTCTGGAAAAAGAGTACACCGACCTGTTCGCTGGCAAGTCGTCTGCGGAAAAAGTCAACGCAATCTACGTCAACCTGTTCGGCCGCCTGGCTGAAAACGAAGGCTTGAAATTCTGGGCTGCCAAGCTGGAAGCCAAAGAACTGACCGTCGACGTGGCCGTTAAAGCGATTGCCGAAGCAGGCGTGAAAACCGCTGGCCCGGACAAGACCGCTGTTGAGTCGAAAGTAGCTGCCGCTACTTCCTTCACCACCGCGCTGGAAGCGACCGAAGGCGGTATCGCCGCTTACGCTGGCGTCAACGCCAATGCTGTGGGCAAGGCTTACATCTCCAGCGTATTCGACGCTGCTTCGCTGGCCAAGGCTGTTGCCACCGTGACCACCACTGTGAAGACCGTCATCGCCACCTCCAGCCCAGAGCTGGGTGCTTCGATCGCTGCCCAAGCCCTGTCCGACACCGCCGCTGGCAAAGCTGTTACCGACGTTGATGCTGCCGCCAAAGCAGCCACCGCTGTCGGCACCGCCAAGACCGACCTGGCTGCCAAGAACACCGAAGCCGCCAAGACCGACGTCGCTGTCCTGCAAGCCGCTGTTGACGCCGCCACCACTGCCGCTGCTGATGCTGTGACCGCCAAGACCGCTGCCGACCAGGCTGTGGTTGATGCGCAGACCGCATACGACGCCGCTATTGCTGCTGGCGACGCTGCCGCTGTGAACATCGCTAACGGCAACCTGATCATCGCTAAAGCCAAAGTTATTACGGCTGCTACCGCTGTCACCACCACCGCTGCCGCTGAAGTCACCGCTAAAGCCGACCTGGCTGCCGGCCAAGCTGCTGACGCTGCCGCTGCTACCGCTGTGACCACCCTGGCCTCCGCAGTGACCGCCGCTGGCACCGCTGCAACCACCGCTGTTGCTTCCGCCGCTGACGCGCAAGCTAAAGCTGACGCATTCGCTGCCGCTGCCGCCAAGACCGCAATCGTGAGCGACGACGTTGCTTCGGCTGCTGCTGTCGCCGCCGCTAAGACCGCTGTTGCCGCTGCCGCCAACGCCAACGGCGTTGTGACCGTGATCAACACCTCGGATGCTTACGCTACCTCCGCTGCCGCTGCTACCACTGCTGCTGCAACTGCTGCTACCGCTCACGCCGACGCTGCCGCCGCTCTGGCTGCTGTGAACTCGCTGGACGCCGCAAACGCCGCTGTGACCGCTGCTGCCGCTGAAGTGACCGCTGCTGCTGCCGCTAAAACCGCTGCCGTCGCTGCGCTGGCACTGGCAACCTCCTATGAAGGTGCTACCAACGCAACCACCGACACCTCGGACGACCAGGCTGGCGACGACGCGCTGGCTGCTGCTAAAGCTGCCGATATGGCTGCTGACACCGCTGTTTCCGCTGCTGCTGTTGCTAAAACCGCTGCCGATGCGAAACCAGCCCTGTACACGCCGAAGACCCTGTCCCTGACCACCGGCATCGACACCTTCGTTGGCTCGCTGGGTAACGACGTTGTTAGCTCGACCGTGTCCGGCGCTCTGTCCGCTCTGGACAACCTGGATGGTGGCGCCGGTACCGGCGACGCACTGAGCGTTCAAGACACCGCAGCGATCGCTGTATCGCCATCGACCACCGTTAAGGGCTTTGAAAACGCCACCCTGACCTCGGCTCTGACCGTTGCTGGCGACCTGTCCAAGTGGACCGACCTGACCAACCTGGTTGTGACCGAAAACGGCGGCACCGGCGCTGGCGCCGGCGTAATCGTTGCTGGCGCAAACGTGACCCTGGTTGACAACGCGCAAGGTGCTGGCAACGTCTCCGTGACCGGCGGCAAAGACGTGTCCATCACCACCTCGGCAGCTGGCACCAGCGCTGGCGGCACCACCGGCAAGATCACTGTGGCCAGCGCTACCGGCGCCGTGTCCGTGACCAGCAACGTGGTTGGCTCCGACACCCAAGCTGCGGGCGATATTTCGGTTACCGGTGGTACCACCGTTGCCGTGACCCAGACCCAAGGCAACGCGGTGGCCACCACCGTGACCAACAGTAAAGTAACCGTAACCGGTACCTCCGCGACCAAGTCGGTGACCGTGTCGATGGCTGCTGCTCAAGGCGCTACCGCGAGCAAAGCTGGTGTGGTTGCCAACGCAATTACGGTGAATGACGTGAACACCGGCGCTACTTCGACCACCGCCGGCACCATCACTTCCGTGACTGCGTCCAACTTTACGACGTTGAACGTCAACGGCACTGCAGTGAACACGCTGAACCTGACCAACGGTTCTGGCGACATCACCATCGACAACGCCAGCAAACTGGCTACGGTGACCAACAAGACCCTGGCGCTGACCCTGAATGGTCAGACCGCAGGTACGCTGGACGACGCTGACATCTTCACCACGCTGAACGTGACCACCACCGGCGCGGACTCGACGCTGACCAACATCAAAGACACCGCGCTGACCACCCTGAGCGTAGCCGGCACCAAGACCCTGACCACCTCGGTTGCTGGCGCGACCAAGCTGGCAACGGTAACGGTATCCGGTTCGGCCGGCCTGGCCGCTGACCTGAGCGCAACCGTGACCTCGGTGAACACCACCGCGAGCACCGGCACCACGACCGTGACGATCAACGGCGCCAACGCTACCTTCACCGGCGGCGCTGGCGTGGACAAGGTAACCCTGTCCGCCGCCAACCCGACCAAGGCAATCGACCTGGGCGCCGGCGACGACACCCTGACGATTGGTGCGACCACCACCGCGGCCGGCACGGCCAAAGGCGGCGCAGGCACCGACGTGCTGTCGATGGACGCAGGCAGCGCCGCAACCGCTTCCGGTTCCGCAACGTTCGCTGGCCAAGTGACCCAGTTCGAACGCCTGATCCTGACCGGCGCTGGCACCAACACGATCGACCTGGCGACCCTGGGTAACTACAACCATGTGACCACCTCCGGTGCTGTCGCGATGACGCTGAACGGCGCCACCACCGGTGCCACCCTGGCACTGACCGCTACTGGTACCGCGTACACCGTCAACGGTTCCGGCTTCAACGCTGGCACCGCCGACGTGCTGAACCTGAGCCTGACCGGCGACCTGACCGCTGCTGCGATTGACTTCGCATCGACCGGCGTGACCGCGACCGACATTGAAACCATCAATGTTTCCGTAACCGACAGCAACGCCACCCCAGGCGGCGTGAACTTCGCTTCCGTGGACCTGCTGGGAGACTATGCCAAGTCGATCGTTGTCACCGGTAACGGCGGCGCCAACATCGGTACCCTGGGCAGCACCAAGCTGACCAACATCGATGCTTCCGGCATCACCAAAGGCGGCTTCGTCGCCACCACCGGCGCCCTGGCTGCTGCCGCAACCATCAAAGGTTCGGCAACCGGCACCAACACCGTGGACTTCTCGGCTGCAACCAAGGCCGTGACCTACACCGGTGGCACCGGCAACGATGTGATCGCTGTAACCAACGCACAGAACAACGTGATGACCCTGGGTAACGGCGACAACTCGGTGAACACTGGCGCCGCAGCTGGCAACGGTAACAACACTGTGACCGCCGGCACCGGCGCTGACACCGTGAAACTGGGCAGCGGTAACAACACCCTGGACCTGGGCACTGGCGCAAACACTGTGATCGTTGGTAATGGCAACAACACCATCACCACCAGCACCGGCGCGCAGACCATCACCGTTGGCAATGGCGCGAACATCATCACCATCGGTAGCGACACCGGCGACGTCGACAGCATCACCGTCGGCATCCCAGCATCGGCCAACAACTACACGACCATCACCGGTCTGGCCAAAGCTGACACGATCACGTTCACCGACACCGGCACCGAAGTCTGGTCCGGCACTGGTGCAACCGCCACCTCGGCGAAGATCACCCTGGACGCATCGACCGCACTGTTCGCTGACTACATCGCCGCCGCTTCGGCCGGCAATGGCGGCACCAACGGTATCTTCTCGTGGTTCCAGTTCGGTGGTAACACCTACGTTGTGGAAGACCGTGACGCTGGCGCCTCCTTCAAGGCAGGCACCGACGTGATCGTTAAACTGACCGGCGTTGTGGATCTGTCCACTGCGGCGATCAGCGCCACCCACGTGCTGACCCTGGGCTAATCCCCTTTCCGACGCGGATAGCAGAACAGCGCTATCCGCCCGGACAAAAAAGCCAGGCGCTTATCCGCCTGGCTTTTTTTATGCAGTTTTCATTGCTGATTAGCTATCGAGCAGCTCGCACCTTCGGCGATAATGTATGCCCGTTGATGATGCGCCACCGACGAGGGCGTCCCGTATAAAGAACCAAGGAGATGTGAGTATGAGTGACTGGACCAGCGGCTATGTGGCCGACATTGGCTACACGTTTGGTTACTACGCAGAGTTGAATCCGCTGCGTTTGCGTATGGCCTTCTTAGGCGCGGGATTGCAGCCGCCGGAGTGCGGTGTTGCCTGTGAGCTGGGTTTTGGTCAAGGCGTCAGCGCCAACATGCATGCGGCCGCCAGCGTCACGCGCTGGTATGGCACGGATTTCAATCCGTCGCAGGCTGCGCATGCACAAGAACTGGCTGCGGTGTCGGGGTCCGGGGCTCAGTTGTTTGATGAAGGGTTTGATGTTTTCTGCCAGCGCGATGATTTGCCTGAGTTCGACTACATCGGCTTGCATGGTATCTGGAGCTGGATCTCCGACGCCAACCGCGCCGTGATCGTTGATTTTATTCGCCGCAAGTTGAAAGTTGGCGGCGTCCTGTACATCAGTTACAACACTCAACCGGGTTGGGCCGCGATGGTGCCGATGCGTGATCTGCTGACCGAGCACAGCGAAGTGATGGGCGCGCCGGGCCATGGAACCGTTTCCCGCATCGATGCGGCGCTAGAGTTTGCCGACAAGCTGATGGCAACCAACCCGATGTACTTGCGAGCCAATCCTGGCGTGGCCGAACGTCTCAAGCAAATCAAAGGCCAGAACCGTAACTATGTGGCGCACGAGTACTTCAACCGCGACTGGCTGCCGATGCCGTTTGCCCGCATGGCCGACTGGCTGGCGCCAACCAAGCTCAGCTTTGCATGCTCCGCCGCGTACTTCGATCATGCAGACCCCATTAATCTGACGGATGACCAGCAAACACTGCTGAAGGAAATTCCAGACCCCATGTTCCGCGAAACCGCGCGTGACTTTTGCGTCAATCAGCAATTCCGCCGTGACTACTGGGTCAAGGGGCCGCGCAAGCTGAGCCCACTGGCGCAGCGCGAAGCATTGCAGGCGCAGAAAGTATTGCTGGTGATGGCGCGTGCCGATGTGCCGAAAAAAGTGAAGGGTGGATTGGGCGAGGCGGAACTGAGTCCTGAGGTTTATGAGCCTATCCTGGATTTTCTGGGTGATCACCAGCCCCATACGCTGGGAGAGATCGCCCTTGGGGTCCAGGACAAGCAAATCAGCTTTGCGCAAGTGCTGCAGGCTATCGTCATCTTGACTGGAGCCATGGCGGTACTGGCGGTGCAGGATGATGCTGTCATCGCCAAGGCGGCGCCGCGTGCGATGGCGCTCAACCTGCATTTGATACAGCAGGCGCGTGGTAACGCCGATGTCGCTTATCTGGCTAGTCCTGTGATCGGCGGCGCGGTTGCCGTCCAGCGCTTCAGCCAGTTGTTCCTGCTGGGGATGGCAAAAGGCTATCGTGAAGTGCCAGCGCTGGCGGAATTTACTTGGAACATCATCGCCGGCCAGGGGCAGCGTCTCGTTAAGGCGGGTAAGCCATTGGAAACGCCTGAGGAGAGTCTCGAAGAATTGCGCAGGCAGGTGGCGGAATTCCAAGAGAAAGAACTGCCTATTTTGATGGCTTTGCGTATTGCTTCCTGAGGACGGGTATATGGCGGCGCCTCCATGGGGCGCTGCCGGCTCTGGCGGTTCAGGGCAATGGTGATTGTTACGTTCAGATACACATATTTCCCCTTTCCATCCAAAATAAAATGTGACGTACATCACATTTCTTCCGGCTTTTCAGCGATAATCTCTCGTCCGCGATTCTGACGGATGCGTGCGTCTTCAGTTGCCGCACAGTGCCATAGTCACAGCAGTGGCTGCCGTCTGTTTTATCCATTTGTCGCTCGCAAGCCAGTCCATGAAAAAACTACTAAACCCCAAGAACGAAATCGAGCAGGTATTGCTGCGGTTTAAAAGCACTTTCTATACCGTCGGCGCGTTCAGCGCGATCATCAACCTGCTGATGCTGACGCCGTCGCTGTATATGTTGCAGGTGTACGATCGCGTGCTGCAAAGCCAGAACGAAACCACCTTGCTGATGCTGACGTTGATCATGCTGGGCGCTTACGTGCTGATGGGCGCGCTGGAGTTGATCCGTAGCTTCGTCTTGGTGCGCGTGGGCGCCAAGTTCGACATGGAATTGAACCGCCGCGTTTATACGGCCGCGTTCGAACAAAACCTGAAGCAGGCGGGCGGCAACGCCGGCCAGGCGCTCAGCGACTTGACCAGCCTGCGTCAGTTCCTGACCGGTAACGCCCTGTTTGCGTTCTTTGACGCGCCGTGGTTCCCGGTCTACCTGCTCGTGATTTTCCTGTTCCAGCCGTCGCTGGGCATGTTCGCGCTGGTCGGGACGGTGATCCTGGTGATCCTGGCGTACGTCAACGAAAAAGTATCGAAGAAGCCGCTGTCCGAAGCCAACACGATGGCCATCCAGTCGGGCCAGATGGCGACGAATAACTTGCGCAATGCGGAAGTCATCGAATCGATGGGCATGCTGCCCAATTTGATGAACCGCTGGTTCAAGCTGCACGGCAAATTCCTGCACCTGCAGGCGGAAGCCAGCGAGAAGGCCGGCCTGGTTGGGGCGTTGACCAAGTTCGTGCAAGTGTCGCTGCAATCACTGGTGCTGGGCTTTGGCGCGTTGCTGGTGCTGGAACAGGAAATCACCCCGGGCATGATGATTGCCGCCTCGATTCTGGTCGGCAAAGCCTTGGCGCCCGTGCAGCAAGTGATTGCTGTGTGGAAGAGTTGGTCATCAACGCGTAGCGCTTACGAGCGCCTTAACGCATTGCTTGCAGCCAATCCGGAACGCGAGGCCGGCATGCCACTGCCGAAACCGCAAGGCATCTTGACGGTGGAAGGCGTGATCGCCGCACCACCGGGCGCCAAGGCGGCGCTGCTGAAAAACGTCACCTTCGGCATCACCCCAGGTGACGTGCTCGGCGTGATCGGCCCGAGCGGCGCCGGCAAATCGACCCTGGCGCGCCTGATGGTCGGTATCTGGCCGGCGCAGGGTGGCAAAGTGCGCCTCGACGGCGCTGACATCTTCCACTGGAATAAGGGCGAACTGGGGCCGAGCATCGGTTACCTGCCGCAGGATATCGAACTGTTTGCCGGTACCGTGGCGGAAAATATTGCCCGCTTTGGCGATGTCGACCCCGACAAAGTCGTGCTGGCCGCCAAGCGCGCCGGCGTGCATGACATGATCCTGCGCATGCCGGATGGCTATGACAACAAGCTCGGCGACGGTGGCGCCGGCCTGTCCGGCGGCCAGCGCCAGCGCCTGGGCCTGGCCCGCGCGATGTACGGCGATCCATCGCTGATCGTGCTGGATGAACCGAACTCGAACCTGGACGACGTGGGCGAGCACGCGTTGTTGCAGGCAATTGCCGATTTGCGCCAGCACGGCAAAACCATAGTGCTGATTACGCACCGTACCAGCGCGATCGGCATCACCAATAAATTGCTGTTGCTGCGTGACGGCACGGTGGAAATGTTTGGTCCGACCGAGCAGGTATTGCAGGCGCTGAACCAGAAGAACCAGCAAGCCCAGCAGCAAGCCATTACGCAGCAGCAGGCTCAAGCCCAAGCCCAAGCCCAGGCCCAGGCCCAGGCGCAGCAACAAGCCGCTCAGCAGGCAGCCGCCCAGGCCGCGGCGCAGGAAGCCGCCGGCCAGCAAGCGCAAATGCAGGCCGCCGCCGAAGGCAGCCAAGCCAAGACGGAACAGGAGTAACCCATGAAATTAATCGATACCAAGGCCCTGGCCACCGACGTCGTGGCCCATGACGTGGATACGGCCACCGTGCATACCGATGCCCGCGCCTACAGCCGGCTGGGCTGGCTGATCGTGTTGGCCGGTGTGATCGGCTTCCTGCTGTGGGCATCGTTTGCGCCGCTGGACAAGGGTGTGCCGATGTCGGGCAACGTGGCCAAGGAAAGCAACCGCAAGGCCATCCAGCACCTGTCCGGCGGCACGGTGCAGGACATCCTGGTCAAGGATGGCGATATCGTCAAAAAAGGCCAGGTGCTGGTGCGCATGAACAATGTGCAGGTGAAAGCACAGACTGACGTTTCCAAGGCCCAGTTGTACATGGCGCGTGCCATGGAAGCGCGCCTGATCGCCGAGCGTGATGGCAAGAATGCGCCGGCCTTCCCGGAAGCGCTGAAGCAATACAAGGATGACCTGCGCGCGCAGGAAAACGTGGCCTTGCAACAGCAACTGTTCATGTCGCGCCAGTCGTCGCTGCAAAACGAACTGGGCTCGCTCGAAGAAAGCGTGGCCGGCTTGAAGTTCCAGCTGAGCGGCCTGGAAGCTTCGCGCGACAGCAAGAAGGAACAGCAGGCCATCCTCAAGGAGCAGGTGGAAAACTTGCGCGACCTGGCCAAGGATGGCTATGTGGCGCGTTCCCGCCTGCTGGAAGTGGAACGCAGCTATGTGCAGGTGAAAGGCGCGATTGCCGAAGACATCGGCAACATTGGCCGCGTCCAGCGCCAGATTGCGGAAATTTCCATGCGCCGCATGCAGCGCATGCAGGACTACCAGAAGGAAGTACGCACCCAGCTGGCAGAGGCGCAGCGTGAAGCGGAAGCGCTGACGGCGCGCCTGGTGGCGGAATCGTACGCGGTGGAAAACGCGGAAGTGACGTCGCCGGTTGATGGTGTGGTCATGGGCATGAATGTGTTCACCAAGGGCGGCGTGGTCGCTCCTGGCTTCAAGATGATGGATGTGGTGCCGCTCGACGACGCGCTGGTGGTGGAAGGCCGCCTGCCGATCAACCTGGTCGACAAGGTACACGTGGGCTTGCCGACCGAACTGATTTTCTCGGCATTCAACACCAATACCACGCCGCACATTCCGGGTTCCATCATCAAGGTCTCGGCTGACCGCCTGGTCGATGAACACACGGGCCAGCCGTACTACAGTGTGCTGGCGAAGGTGTCGCCGGAAGGCTTGAAGGTCATGCAGCAGAGGAAGCTGGAAGTACGTCCGGGCATGCCGGTGGAACTGTTCGTGAAGACGGGCGAACGCACCATGATGAATTACCTGCTGAAGCCGATCTTTGACCGTGTCCACTCGTCGCTGGCGGAGGAATAACCGTGCATATCTTGCGAACCAAACACGGCCTGCTGGCGCAGGTGCTGGGCGCGGCCCTGCTGCTGCCGGCGCCGGGCGCCAGCGCGCTGGGCCTGATGCAAGCCTATGAAGCGGCCATCAAGAACGATCCGGCCTACCGCGCCGCGCGCCATATGGCCGAAGCGGGCCGTGAAAACAAGGTGCTGGGCCGCTCCGGCCTGTTGCCGAGCGTGTCGGCCAGCTACAGCGGCAGCCGCAACCACAGCGACATTACCAATGCCGGGGGCACCAGGCCGGAAGAGTACAACTCCAAGTCCGCCGTGCTGCAAGTGCGCCAGCCGATCGTCAACTTCGACGCGCTGGCACGCTACAAGCAGGGCGTGCTGCAGGCGGAAGCCGCGGAAAACGGCCTGGCCGGCGAAACCCGGCAAGTGGCGCTGCGCGTGATTGGCGCCTATATCGAAGCCTTGTTCAAGCAAGACCAGCTGGCCGCCGCGAAAAGCGAACGCGATATGTATGTCGAACGCATGAAGGTCAATGACCGCCTGTTCGCCAAAGGCGAGGGCACCAAGACCGATATGCTGGAAACCCGCGCCCGCCTCGATGTGGCGGAAGCGGCCGTGCTGGAGGCGCAGGATGCGCTGGCGGCCGCCCGCGTCACGCTCGAAGGCGTGATCGGCGGCCCCGCCGGCGAGCTCGATGCGCTGGCGCCGCAATTCAACCGCCGTCCGGCTGAAGCCCAAAGCTTCGACGAGTGGCTGAAGATGGCGCTGGAAAACAATGCGGAAATCAAGGGCCGCCGCCTGAACGTCGATATCGGCCAGCAGGAAGTCAACAAGCAGCGCGCCGGCCACTACCCGCGCCTCGATGCGATTGCTTCGCTGTCGAACAGCAAATCCGAATCCATTAACACCATCCACACGGAATACAAGACGCGCAGCGTCGGTTTCCAGTTGTCGGTGCCGCTGTATGCGGGCGGCGCCGTCAATGCGTCGACGCGCCAGGCGGTGGCCAACCGCGAGCGTGCCAAGGCCGACCTGCAAGCGGAAACCGACAAGCAGACGCTGGAATTGCGCCGCGATTACGACCAGCTGGTCAGCAGCGCGGCGCGCATTGCCGCGCTGGAGAAAGCGGTGGAGTCGGGCAAATTGCTGGTGACCGCCACCGAGCAAAGCATCAAGGGCGGCGTCCGCATCAACCTGGATTTGCTGGACGCGCGGCGCCAACTGACCATCACCGAGCGTGACCTGGCGCAGGCCCGTTATACGTACATCCTGGCGTACGTGAAGTTGCGCGCGGCCGCCGGCATCCTGGCGCCGGATGACGTGCGCACCATGGCGACGTATTTCCGCTGAGGGGCCTGATGGACGAACCGGAAGAAGTCACGGTCGACGGCGTCACCTACCGCGTTGATGATCTCAGCGAGGAAGCGCGCACGCAGGTGACGAACATCAAGTTTGTCGATGGTGAAATCGCCACCTTGAATGCGCGGCTGGCGGTCTACACCACCGCGCGCATGGCGTATGAAAATGCGTTGAGGGCGGCGATACCGCGTTCGACGCACTAAACAACAAAGCCCGGCTCAGTTGAACTGAATCGGGCTTTTTATTGACAGGACCGGAGAAATCAGGCGGCCGGCTGTTCAGCCGCGGCAGCGGCAGTCTCCGCCTTCGGCGCGCAATGCGGGCACGACTTCTCATACACATATAAGGGCGACAATTGTTCACGCGGCGTCACGATGGCGCGGCAATTGAAGCATTGCGTGGTTTCCGTCGGCTGCAATTGCGGATTGAGCGCGGTGCGGTAGTCGAACACGAAGCAGTCGCCCGTATAGTGCGCGCCGCCGACTTCTTCAAAATACTTCAGGATGCCGCCTTCGAGCTGGTACACATTGTCGTAGCCAATGTTTTGCATGTGGATTGCGGCCTTTTCGCAGCGGATGCCGCCGGTGCAGAACGTCACCACGGTCTTGCCTTCGAAATCGGCCTTGTGCGCGGCGATCACCTCGGGGAATTCCGTGAATTTGGTCAGGCGGTAATCGACCGTGTTGTTGAAGGTGCCGACATCGACTTCGTAGTCGTTGCGGGTTTCCACCATCACCACCGGCTTGCCGTTGTCGTCGTGGCCCTGGTCCAGCCAGCGCTTCAGGGTTTTCGCTTCCACATGCGGCGCGCGGCCTACTTCCGGCTTGATCAGCGGCATGCGCATGGTGATGATTTCTTTCTTGATCTTCACCAGCATGCGCTTGTGCGATTGTTCCTCGGACAAGCTTTCCTTCACTTCAATGTCGCTAAAGCGGGCATCCTGGCGCAGCCAGGTCAAATATTCGTCGATGTTGGCGCGGGAGCCGGACAGGAACATGTTGATGCCTTCCGGCGTCAGCAGGATGGTGCCTTTCAAGCCCAGGCGGGTGCAGATTTCCTGGAAGCGCGGACGCTGGGTTTCCGTATCGTCAAAGGTGACGAATTTGTAAGCGGCAATATTGACGAATGGTGAAGATTGGGAGGTGGACATGTTGTTGTCGGCCCGCTTGGAAGGCGTAGCCGCCGATGCTGAAAAAAGGAGCATTATAAGGCACCGGCGCGCACGTTAAAATAGCGGTCTTTGACATCAGCAGCATCGGACACATCGGTATGGAAAATCAGGAACAGCACGCGACGCCCGCAATCCCGGGTCCGGACTTCGTCCACCTGCGGGTGCACACGGAATACTCGATTGTCGATGGCCTGGTGCGGATCGACGATGTCGTCAAGGCCGCCGCCAAGGACAAGCAGGGCGCGCTGGCGGTGACCGACCTGGCCAACCTGTTTTGCATGGTGCGCTTCTACAAGGCGGCGCGCGGCAAGGGCGTCAAGCCGGTGGTGGGCGTGGACGCCTGGATCACCAACGATGACAACCGCGACAAGCCGCACCGCGTCATGCTGTATGCGAAAAACCGCATGGGCTACCTGCAGCTGTGCGAATTGCTGTCCGAAGCGTGGCTGAACAACACCTATAAAGGCCGCGCGGAAATCCGCACCGAGTGGCTGCGCGACTTGCCCAACAAGGAATACCCGCTGCTGCCGGGCGAAGACCCGCGCAATGCGCTGATCGTCCTGTCCGGGGCCCAGTTCGGCGATATCGGCCAGGCGATCGACAACGGTAATATCGAGCTGGCCGAAGCCCATGCGCGCAAATGGTCGGAAATCTTCCCCGGCCATTTCTATATCGAGATCCAGCGCGCCGGCCAGGCCAACCAGGAAATGCAGGTGCGCCAGTCGGTGGCGCTGGCGGGCCGCCTGGGCTTGCCGGTGGTGGCCACGCACCCGGTGCAATTCATGTCGAAAGACGAATACATCGCGCACGAGGCCCGCATCTGTATCGCCGAAGGCGAAATGATCGCCAACGCCAAGCGCGTGAAACGCTTCAATGAACAGATGCGCTTCCTGACCCAGGCGGAAATGCGTGAACTGTTCCACGACTTGCCGGGCGCCCTTGCCAACACGGTAGAAATCGCCAAGCGCTGCAACCTGACGCTGACCCTGGGCAAGCCGCAGTTGCCGAACTTCCCGACCCCGGGCATGACCATCGATGAATTCCTGATCGCGGAAACGCAAAAGGGCCTGGAAGAGCGCTTGCTGCAACTGTTCCCCGATCCGGAAAAACGCGAGAAGGAACGCCCGCGCTATGAGGCGCGGTTGAAATTCGAGAACGAAACCATCATCAAGATGAAGTTCCCGGGCTACTTCCTGATCGTTGCGGAATTTATCCAGTGGGGCAAGAACAATGGCGTGCCGATCGGACCGGGCCGGGGTTCCGGCGCGGGTTCGCTGGTGGCGTACGCATTGAAGATCACCGACCTCGATCCGCTGAAATACAACCTGCTGTTTGAGCGTTTCCTGAACCCCGAGCGGGTTTCGATGCCCGACTTCGACATTGACTTTTGCCAGGAAAAGCGCGAACTGGTGATCCAGCACGTGAAGGACCTGTATGGCCGCGAAGCGGTGTCGCAGATCGCCACCTTCGGCACCATGGCGGCGAAAGGCGCGATCCGCGACGTCGGCCGCGTGATGGACTTCGGCTACATGTTCTGCGACGGCGTGTCGAAACTGATTCCGTTCAAGCCAGGCAAGCCGGTCTCGATTGCCGATGCGATCGAAGAAGAACCGATGCTCAAGGAGCGCCAGGAAAACGAGGAGGAAGTGCGCCAGTTGCTGGACCTGGCGCAGCAGGTCGAAGGCATCACCCGTAACATCGGCATGCACGCCGGCGGCGTGCTGATCGCGCCGGGCAAGCTGACCGACTTTTGCCCGCTGTACACCCAGTCCGGCGACACCGGCGTGGTGTCGCAGTACGACAAGGACGACGTCGAAGCCGTCGGCCTCGTGAAATTCGACTTCCTGGGCCTGACCACGCTGACGATTCTCGACCGCGCCGTCACGTACATCAAGGACCTCGATCCCGCCATGGCGGACTTCGACCTGGCGGCGCTGCCGCTGACCGACCGTCCGTCGTATGAATTGCTGACCAAGGCGAAAACCGTCGCCGTGTTCCAGCTGGAGTCGCGCGGCATGCAGGGCATGCTGAAAGACGCTCGTCCCGACCGTTTCGAGGACATTATCGCGCTGGTGGCGCTGTACCGTCCGGGCCCGATGGACCTGATCCCGGACTTCTGCAAGCGCAAGCACGGCGAGAAGTTCGAATACCCGGATCCCCGCACCGAATCCATTTTGTCGGAAACCTACGGCATCATGGTGTACCAGGAGCAGGTGATGCAGATGGCGCAGATCGTCGGCGGCTACTCGCTGGGTGGCGCGGACATGCTGCGCCGCGCGATGGGTAAAAAGAAAGCGGAAGAGATGGCGGAACACCGCGAAATCTTCCGCGCCGGCGCCGCCAAGGATGGCCTGACGACGCAAAAGGCCGACGAGATTTTCGACTTGATGGAAAAGTTCGCGGGCTACGGTTTTAATAAATCGCACGCCGCCGCCTACGCCTTGCTGTCGTATCACACCGCGTACCTGAAGGCGCACCATCCGGCCGCGTTCATGGCGGCCAACATGTCGCTGGCCATGGACGACACGGAAAAGGTGAAAATCCTGGTCGAGGATTCGATCGAGGTGTGCGGCCTGACCATCTTGCCGCCGGACGTCAACCAGTCGTCGTACCGCTTCCGTCCGGACGGTCCGCCGCCTTCCGTCACGGGCAAGAAAGTCACGCAAATCCGTTATGGCCTGGGCGGTGTCAAGGGCGCCGGCCAGAATGCGATCGAAGCGATCATCGCGGCGCGCGAAGCGGGCGGCCCGTTTGTCAGCCTGTTCGACTTCTGCAAGCGCGTCGACAAGAAACAGATCAACCGCCGCACCATCGAAGCGCTGATCAAGAGCGGTGCGTTCGATTGCCTCAATATCGACCGCGCGATCTTGCTGGCCACCGTCAGCTTCGCGATGGAATGCGCGGAGCAGGAAGCCAAGGCCGCCAACCAGGTCAGCCTGTTCGGCGGCGATGACTCCGACCTGGTGGCGCCGCCGGAATACGTCAAGGCCACGCCGTTTACCGACCGCCAGAAACTGGCGGAAGAAAAGACGGCGCTCGGCTTTTACCTGTCCGGCCACATGTTCGATTCGTATGCGCCGGAAGCGCGCCGCTTTGCGCGCACCAAGCTGGCCGACCTGGAACCGTCGCGCGAGCCGCGCATGCTGTGCGGCGTGATCACCGGTATCCGTCCCCAGATGACGCAGCGTGGCAAGTTGTACATCATCACGCTGGACGACAAGAGCGCGGTGGTGGAAGTGACGGTGTACAGCGAAGTGTTCGATGAAAACAAGCGCATGTTCAAGGATGACGAATTCCTGGCCGTGGTCGGCAAGGTGTCGGAAGACCGCTTCTCCGGCGGCCTGCGCATTTCCGCGGAAAAGGTGTACGACATCATCGCGGCGCGCAGCCAGTTCGGCCACCAGTTCGCCTGCTCGCTGCCGACCACGGTGACCTCAGGCAAGTTGCGTGAAGTGCTCGAACCGTACCGCGACGCCAATGGCTTGCCGATGGCGATGCGGGTGGCGCCGCAGGGTGTCGAATGCGTGCTGCAGCTGGGGGATGACTGGCGGGTGGCGCCGTCCGATACCTTGAAGCTGTCATTGGAACAAGTGCTGGGCGCCCGTGAAGTCGCGGTTGAGTATTAACGGCGGGTTAGTAACGGCGAGTATTAATCTTCTGCGATTGACTTTGGCATGACTCAAGGAAATACTGAGGGGACCTTGACACTCCTCAGTGATTCCCGCCATGGCCACCGTCTCCCAAGTCACCAGCATCACCACCTCCAGCCAGACGCATATCGACGCGCTGCTCAGTAATTCCCCCAACTGGAATTACCTGACGCCGGGCACCAACACCATTTATTACACCTTTTCGGTGGCCGGCAATAACGAAACGGGCAATACCGACATCCTGACGGCGCCGCTGGCCTTCAGCGCCTCGCAGCAGACCGCCACCCGGGCGGCGATGGCATATATCGCGCAACTGACGGGTATTACGTTCACGGAAACCAGCGACACGGCGCTGGCGCGGGTGCATTTTGCCAATGCCAATATCGACGGCGCCCAGGTGGCCGGCCTGTGCAGTTCCAGCTTCAATTATTCGTATAACCAGAACAATGTCGTGACGGAGTACGAGGCCAGCGCCTATGTCTACATGGACAACGTCGAGTGGGGCAGCGAAAACGCCAACCTGGCGGCGGGCGGACAGGGTTATGAAACCCTGCTGCACGAACTGGGTCACATGCTGGGCCTGAAGCACCCGTTTGACGACAGCCCGAACTTGCCGACCGCCGTCGACACCACGGCCTATACGCTGATGTCGTATACGCATGTGGGCGGCAATGCCAGCGTCTTTGCCGAGTATGACATCGCCGCCCTGAAGTGGCTGTATGGCGGCGATGGCCTGGCCGGTACGCTGGGTGTCAATTCCACCACCGGCGCGCGCTGGCTGGCCGGCACCAGTTCCATTGACACCTTGACCGGGACCACCGCCAACGACACCCTGGAAGGCGACGGCGGCAACGATATCCTCAATGGCGGGTCCGGCACCGATACCGCGTACTACAACGGCGCGCGCAGCGCCTATGCCATGGCCCAGGTGAACGCCACCACCTGGACCGTGACCGGCGCGGAAGGCACGGACACGCTGACCAACATGGAAATGCTGCGTTTCACGGATGGCACGATTTCCCTGTCCAGCCTGGTCGCCGATACCACGCCGCCGGTCGTGGCGACCCTGACGGTCGGCAGCGGCGCGTCGAACGCCCGTCCCGTGTTTTCCGGCACCACCGAAGCGGGCGCCAAGGTCGAAGTATTTAACGGCGCCGTCAGCCTGGGCACGGCCACCGCCAACAGCAGCGGCGCCTGGACCCTGACGCCGGCCGCGCTGGCCGATGGCGCGCACACCATCACCGCCAAGGCGACGGACGCGGCCGGGAATACCTCGGCCGCATCGACCTCCAGGACCGTGACGGTCGACACCATCGCGCCCGCCGTGCCGACGCTGGCGGTTGGCACGGGTGTGTCCAGCACGCGCCCCGCGTTCTCCGGCGTCACCGAAGCCGGCGCCAAGGTCGAAGTGTTTGACGGCACGGTCAGCCTGGGAACGGCAACCGCGAACAGCAGCGGCGCCTGGAGCCTGACGCCTTCCGACCTGGCGGGCGGCGCGCACAGCATTACCGCCAAGGCGACCGATGCCGCCGGCAATACCTCGGCCGCGTCGGCGGTGCAATCGGTCGCCATCGTCAGCACCGATACCACGGCGCCGGATGCGCCGACCCTGAATATCGGCACCGGCTCCGCCAGTAACCGCCCGCTGTTTTCCGGCATCGCGGAAGCGGGCTCGACGGTCGCCGTGTTCGATGGCGCCAGCAGCCTGGGCACGACCACGGCCGGCGCCAATGGCGCGTGGAGTTTCACGCCCAGTGTGCTGGCCAACGGCAGCCACAACATCACCGCCAAGGCCACCGATGCGGCAGGTAACGCCTCGGCCGCGTCGGCGGCCAAGGCCGTGACGATTGCCAGCACGCTCAATCTGTCCGGCGCCACCGGCGCCGATACGCTGACCGCCAGCGCCGGCAATAATTACATCGATGGCGGCGCCGGCACCGATACGGTGGCATTCAGCGGCAACCGCACCGGTTTCACGATCGCCAAAACCAGCACCGGCTTCACCGTCACCGATACCGTGGGTACGGGCGGCGCCGACCAGTTGCTCAATGTCGAACGCCTGAAGTTCGGCGACAAGATGGTGGGACTCGATATCAGTGGCGCCGGCGGCCAGGCATACCGCATCTACCAGGCCGCATTCGACCGCGCGCCGGACCTGGAGGGACTGGGTTACTGGATCATGAAACTGGACCAGGGCGCCAGCCTGCGGGATGTGGCCGGCGGCTTTGTCGCCAGCGCGGAGTTTGCCAAGCTGTATGGCGGCAGCAATCCCTCCACGGTCGATTACGTCACCAAGCTGTACAACAACGTGCTGCACCGCGCGCCGGAGGAAGAAGGGTTCAACTACTGGGTAAAGGTGCTGGACCTCAAGGCGACGACGCGGGACCAGGTGCTGGCGGACTTCACTGAATCGGCGGAAAACCAGGCATTGGTGATCGGTTCGATCACCAATGGTTTTGATTACATCGCTTATACGGGATGAGGACGCAGGCGGCCTTACATATCTTTTAATCCCGTGATCGCATAGCCCTTGTCGCCGATTTGCTGCAGCGGCCGTTCAATGTGATATTGGGGGAGGACCGTGGCGCCGTCGTCGACTTCGAGGGCCCGGATGGCCGGTTGCCAGTCTGTGTTGGTTGCTTCCTGGGGGATCGGTTTTCCTTCCGGCACAGCCAGATAGGACAGAATGCCATCGTGCTCGGCTCGTTGGTAGATATCAAGGCGCATTGCGTTTTCTCCTGTGGGATTAAACAAGGCTTGCACGGGAATTCTACCCCGCATCGGGCGGCAATGGCGTTTATGTCATGTTTTTTACCCGCCGGCGGCGCTCAGGCGGCCGCCATCGCGCTCCAGCGGCATGATTGGAGGGCCTGGCATGGATTCGGCTGGGAAACAATGCGTTACAATCAACAATATTGTGGATAGGAATTGTGTATCGGCACAATTCGCGGAACGGCTTACGTGATACACCTATGATTCCCACCCTGTCGCGCACCCACCTGTACTGGTTCCCCGCGCTGTACCTGTTGCTGGACTGGGCGACTTATATCGATCCGTTGTATGGCTTGAATATCACGCCGTGGAATCCCGATACCGCGCTGGGACTGGTCTATTGGCTGCGTTTCGGGCGCCGCGCGGCGCTGCCGTGGTTCATCGCCTTGCTGGCGGGCGAAATCCTGGTGCGGGGCATGTCGGCGGGGCCGATGTTTACCGTATTGGGGGCGGCGGCGCTGACCCTGGGTTATGGCCTGCTGGGCGAGGGCTTGCGGCGCAATTTCACGATCCGGGGCATCATCGACACCCGCAGCCGCTTCATGCTGTGGCTGTCCGTGGTGTCGGCCGGCATCCTGCTCAACAGCGTGGCGTATATCTGCGTGCTGTCGATGTCCGGGCAAATCCCGGCCGGGCAGTGGGCGCTGGCCGTGTGGCGCTTTGCCATCGGCGACGCGGTGGGCGTGGTGGTCTCGATGCCGCTGCTGTGGATGCTGGCCAGCGCCGACAGCCGCGAACGGCTGCGGGAAGCGGTGTGGCGCTGGGAAAGCGTGGGGTGCCTGGCGCTGGCGTGCGTGGTGCTGTGGGCCGTGTTTGGCTATATCGCCAGTTCCGAATTCAAGCATTTCTATTTCGTGTTCCTGCCCGTGATCTGGGCTGCCGCGCGCCAGGGGGTGTATGGCGCCGCCGCCATCGTGTTTACCGTGCAGTTGGCGATTGTGGCGCTGGTCAAATGGAACAACGCGGTCGATATCGAAGTGGCGGAGCTGCAGATGCTCGACGCGGTGCTGGCGCTGGTGGGCTTTTTCATCGGCATCGTGGTCGACGAGCGCAAACAGGTGGCCGACGAACTGAAACACACGCTGCGGCTGGCCGCCGCCGGTGAAATGGCGGCCGCGCTGGCGCATGAGTTGAATCAGCCGATCACGGCGCTGGCGGCCTATGGCAAGGCCTGTGAACACTTGCTGGAACGGGGCGAGACCGGGGATTTGCTGAAGGGGGCAATCCAGCGCATGCTGGCCGAGTCGCACCGGGCCACGGAAGTGGTGCGCCGGCTGCGTGACTTTTTCCGCACCGGCGCGGTGCGGCTGGAGCCGGTGCAGGCGTCTGCCTTGCTGTCGTGTGTGCCACGGCAATTTAACAGCCAGTGCCGCGAACAGGGCGTGGAATTGTCGGTCGCGGCGGCGCCGGACAAGGTGGTGCTGGCCGACCGCATCCAGCTCGAACTGGTGTTGCGCAACCTGATTGCCAATGCGCTCGATTCCGTGGCGGCGCAACCGGCCGGCGAGCGCCGCATCGCGGTGTCTGCGCAGTCCATGGCCGACGGGCGGCTGCGGATCACGGTGGAAGACAGTGGCACCGGCGTGTCCGCCGCACTGGCATCGCGGCTGTTCGAACCGTTTGTCTCGTCCAAGGCCAGCGGACTGGGTCTGGGTCTGGTGCTGAGCCGCGCCATCGTGGAAGCGCACGGCGGCGAATTGTGGGCGGAAGTGGCCGACTACGGTATATTCCGATTTATACTGCCAGCCCTCGAGGCGGAGTAACTGCCAGAGGAATTGGGGAGAAAAGCGTGGCAATGGCATTAACTGTTTTTATCGTGGACGACGACCCCTCGGTGCGCGATGCGCTGGGGTTGCTGCTGGGCGTGCGTGGCTACCGCACCGCCGTGTTTTCCAGCGGCGAGGCGCTGCTGCAGGCCTGGCAGCCTGAGTGGGCCGGTTGCCTGCTGATCGATATCCGCATGGGCGGCATGGACGGACTGGAAGTGCAGAAGAGGCTGGCCGAGATCGGCAACCGGATTCCGGTGGTGATCGTGACCGGCCATGGCGACGTGTCCACCGCCCGTGCCGCGTTCAAGGCCAACGCGATTGACTTCCTGGAAAAACCGTTCGACGACGCCAAGCTGGTGGCGGCCATCGAGGAAGCGTTTTCATGCGAGCGGCGCCAGCGCGAAGAATTGCAGCAGCGCGAAGATGGCCGCAACCTGTTGAGGGAGTTGACGCCGCGCGAGCGTGAAGTGATGCGCCTGGTGGTGCTGGGCCGTCATAACCGGGAAATCGCTCCGGAACTGGGCATCAGTGTGCGCACGGTGGAAGTGCACAAGGCGCGCCTGATGAGCAAGCTGGGGGTCGGCAACGTGGCCGACCTGGTGCGGATTTCCATGCTGGGCGAATAAGGCTCCGGCTGATTACGCCCAGGCTGATTACGCGCCGGCTGAGTATGCCCCGGCTGGTCACGCCGCGCGCAGCGCCCCTGCCGGCTGCCGCATGCCCGGCCGGCGCCGGTTGCCCGAGTACAGGCAACCGGCCAGCAGCAGGAACCAGTACGCTTCGGCCGGGTCCCACAACATGCTGTTATAGAGCGACGTCGAGACATAAATGACCCACAGCAGCAGCATGCTGTCCGCCTCGAAAGAACGCGGGCCGAGCGCCACCCGGCCGAGGCTCGCCAGCAGGCCGAGATAGACCGTGAAGCCGAGCAGGCCCAGTTGCACCGCCACGCCGAGGAATTCACTGTGGGGATGGATGCGCACGTTGTGGTGCGGCGAGTCGGCCGGCCAGATGGCGCGGGCCGTCGGCGCATACAGTTCGGCAAAGGAGCCGGTGCCGTTGCCTGACCATGGGTGTTCGGCGATGGCTTTGCCGCCGACCTGGAAAAAGCTCAGGCGCATGCCGTTCGGTGAACGCGCATCCGCATTGGCAAAATTTTGCACGTCGGAGACGAATTGGTCGGTGCGGAATTTGAAATTGGCCGATGCGAAATACAGGCTGATAAACAGCACGACAATGCCCAGGACGCCGCCGGCCAAGCGCACACGGTGGCCGCCGACGCGCACCAGCAGCAAGGTGACGAGGCCGATGAACAGGACCACATAACCGGTGCGACCCTGGGTCAGGAACAGGATCGGAAAGGCGAACAGCATGGCGCCGGCGAGCGCGGCCAGGCGTGCGCGCGCCTGGTCCGCGTAGCTGGCCTTGAGCAGGCAAATCAGCGTGGCAAAACCCAGCATGATGCCGATGGTGATATGGTTTTTGTGCGCAAAAGCATCCTTGGCATCGCCGACGCGCCACCAGTCAAGCCTGCTGGTGGGCATGAGATTGAACCACACCAGGTAACACGACAGCGCCAGCCAGGCGGCGCCCGCCATATAGGCGGGCAAGGCGCGCTTCGATAGCGTGGCGTCGCGCCAGCTCAGGGCAATGGCGATGGGCAGGATCAGCAGCTTGGCGTATTTCCTCAATCCTTGCGCGACTTCGTTCGGTGGCCCGATCGACCAGCTGGCGCCCAGAATGAACAGCCCCAGCAGCGCAAACGCAAAAACCGAGGGCGCGAACACCAGGTTGCTGCGCACAGTGCGGTCCTGGAACAGGGCCGCCGCAAAGAAGATCGTGCAACAGCCGACGAATATATTGGTGAAGAACGTTGAAAATGCAACACAGCCCAGCGCGAGCAGGAGGAAGGTTTGGGCAATGCGCTCGGATTTCACGCGCGGTCGGGTAGTTGAAGCTGTCATGGCATTTGGTGGAGATGGCGAGGTGCGGCGGCGTCTCGGCGCCGGGCCGCCCTGTGGGTGGCCGTGATTATACTGTGTGTTGTTTGCCGCACTGTCATCAGCGATAATGCGGTCGAAAAGGAAAATAACGGCATGATGCGTACCCTGGTGATTTCTCCCAACTGGATTGGCGACGCCGTGATGGCGCAACCCTTGTTGCAATTGCTGAAAGCAGCCCACCCGGAACGTCCGATCGACGTGCTGGCGCCGCCGCCGGTGGCGCCGGTGTGGCGCCAGATGGCGGAAGTCGATGAAGTGATGGTGACCCCTTTCCGCCATGGCGCGCTGCAATTGAAGGAGCGCTGGCGCTATGCGCGCACCTTGCGCCAACGGGGTTATGCCGATGCCTATGTCTTGCCCAATACCCTGAAATTTGCGCTGATTCCGTGGCTGGCCGGGATTGCACGCCGGGTCGGCTACAAGGGCGAGAGCCGCTATGGGCTGATCAATGTGATGCACCACGACGACGCGCCGCCGCGCCCGATGGTGCCGTTCTATGCGGCGCTGGCGCTGCCGGCCGTGGCGCCGCTGCCGGAGGCGCAGCGCGCCGCCGTGCCGCGCCCGCGCCTGGTGGCCAGCTTGGAACAGATCACCGCCGCTTGCGCCAAGGCCGGGCTGGACGAGCAAAGGCCGCTGGTGGCGTTTGCCCCCGGCGCGGAATTCGGCACCGCCAAGCGCTGGCCGCCCGGCCATTTCGGCCAGCTGGCGCGGGAAGTGCTGGCGGCCATGCCGCAGGCCCAGGTGGCATTGCTGGGGTCGCCCAAGGACCGCGACACCTGCGAGGAAGTGCGGCAGGCGGCCGGTTCCCCCGCTGGCGTGTTCAACCTGGCCGGCGCCACCTCGCTGGGCGAGGCGGTGGCGCTGATTGCCCATGCGGGCGCGGTGGTCAGCAACGATTCCGGCTTGCTGCATATCGCGTCGGCGCTGAACCGGCCCGTGATTGCGATTTACGGACCGACCGATCCCGGCCACGCCCCGCCGTTTTCCGACCTGGCCGCGTCGATTTCATTGCGGCTGGCCTGCGCCCCGTGCAAGCAGCGCGAATGTCCGCTGGGGCACCAGGACTGCATGCAAAAGATCGCGCCGCGGCAAGTGTGGCAAACCTTGCAGCCGATGCTGGCGGCACGGACCTGAAATATCGGCAAGCGGGACGGAAATGCGGTATAAGTTTGCTACCGCCCCCATGACCCGACTATGCTGAAACGGCTCCCCGTCACGTTCTGGGCCACCGTCTTTGTGGCCATCGTCTGCCTGTTGCTGGTGGCGATCGATGCCTGGCGCAGCATGAATGCCCGCACCGAGTTGCTGGCGTCGGCGGAGCGCGCCACGGTCAACCTGGCGCGATCGATGGCGCAGCACGCGGACGACACCATCAAGGCGGCCGACATTGCGTTGGCCGATGTGGTCGAACGGATTGAAACGGATGGCACCGGACCGCAGGCGCTGCAACGCATGCACGCGCTGATGGAAGAACAGGTGCGCCAGGTGGCGCAGTTGCAGGGGCTGTTCGTGTATGACGCCACCGGGCGCTGGGTGGTCAATTCCCGGCCCACCATGAACCGCAGCCTGAATAACGCGGACCGCGAATATTTCGTCTATCACCTGAACCATACCGACCGGGGCGCGCACGTCGGCCTGCCCGTCGTCAGCCGCTCGACCGGCAAGTGGATCCTGCCGGTGTCGCGCCGCCTGAACCACGAGGATGGCAGTTTTGCCGGGGTGGCGCTGGCCACCATCGACCTTGAATATTTCAAGGACTTTTATGACAGCCTCGATGTCGGCAAGCGCGGCGCGGTCGGGCTGGTCCTCAACAACGGCGTGCTGGTGCTGCGCACGCCCTATGACGACAAGCGCGTCGGCACGTCGATCGTCAACAGCGCGCTGTATCGGGCGTTTGTCCGTTCCGGCGACACCGGCACCGGCTATTTCCCCTCCAACCAGGACGGCGAACTGCGATTGAACAGTTACCGCGCGCTGACGCGCTATCCCCTGTTTGTCTCGGCCGCGCTGTCGCGCGAAGAATTGCTGGAAGGGTGGTGGCGCGACACCTTGCTGCATTCGTTCGGCGTGCTGGTGCTGGCCGGCTTGCTGGCGCTGTTCGGGCGCCGCCTGATCCGCCAGATCCAGTTGCGGCTGCAGGCCGAGAAGGAATTGCTGCAGGCGCGCGACGCGCTGGCCAGCCTCAATGAAACGCTGGAAAAACTGGCGCTGCAGGATGGCTTGACGGGTCTGGCCAACCGGCGCCAGTTCGACGTCACGCTCGGCAACGAATTCAACCGCGCCATGCGTTCCGGGACCTCGCTGGCCTTCATCATGGTCGACGTCGATTGCTTCAAGCAGAACAACGACC
>Ga0307408_100000462_pt1 | contig 35587 bp, 30 predicted proteins | sample 322Cmetagenome_FD_202116 | JGI IMG/M metagenome (GOLD analysis project Ga0307408, IMG submission 202116) | Maize rhizosphere microbial communities from greenhouse at UC Davis, California, United States - 322HYB-C-3 | ecosystem: Host-associated > Plants > Roots > Rhizosphere > Soil | place...
GACGATGGAGTTCGGCGCGTTTTCGTCCTGGCGGTAGTACTTGCCCCAGGCATCGAAACTGGAATCGGCCACGCTTTGCTTCAGGCGTCCCGCGCCGCGCAGCACGCCGCCCACGGTCTTGCCCAGCATTTTGAAGTACGCGGCTTCCGTGATGATGCCCGCGCGGACCAGCATCAAATCGTCGTAATAACTGGTGCCGCCTTCGAACAGCCACAGCAGCGGCGTATAACTTTCCACGTTGAGGTCATACGGCGCGAACACCGCCGGCTTGATGCGCTTAACGTTCCATGTGTGGAAGTATTCGTGGCTGCACAGGCCGAGGAACTTGATGTAGCCCTCGCTCAGTTCCTTATTCTGTTCCTTGTCCTTGCCGACCGCGCGGCTGCTGGTGGTCGGTAAATCCGCGCGCGCGCACACCAGCGCCGTCGAGGCGCGGTGTTCCAGGCCGCCATAGCCATCACCCACCACCATGGTCATGAACACATAGCGCTCCATCGGCGCTTTCCTGGTCTTCGGCTCGAAGAACGCGATCTGCGTTTCGCAAATGGCTTTCAAGTCGGCGCACAGGCGCGCCAGGTCCAGGTTCGGCACTTTGCCGGTGAACACGATATCGTGCGGCACGCCGTGCGCCTTGAACGTGGCCATCTGGAAGTCGCCCATTTCCACCGGGTGGTCCACCAGGTCATCGTAATTGGCCGCGATGTAGGTTCCGAAGCCATAGCGCTTGGCCTTCAGCTCCGGCAGCGACGTCGCCACGCGCCAGGTTTTTGCCGCCGCATCCTGGGGACGCTGGATGTCCACGACGTGCGGCGCATCTTCCTGTCCCGCCACGCGCAGGAATACGCTGGTGCCGTTATAAAACGCGTGGCTGCGGTCCATGTGCGCGGCGCGCACCGACAAGTCCCATGCATAGACTTCGTACTCGACCACCAGTTCGCCCTTGACGGGCGCGGCGCGCCAGGTGTGCTTGTCGACCTTGGCCAGCCTGACGGCCTGGCCGTCCGAGCGGGCGCGGATCTGCACGATGTTGCGCGAGAATTCGCGGACCATGTAGCTGCCGGGTATCCAGGCCGGCAACGCCAGCACTTGCCCTTGCGGGTCGGGTTCCTGCACGGTCAGCGTCACCTGGAAAATATGGCCCGGCAAATCCTTGCCGACGATGGCGTAGCTCACGCCTGTTTTTTGAACGGTCTTCTTCATGGTTGTCCTTGTTGGTGCAAGTCCGCCGGCGTGTCGATGTCTTGCAGGATGCCCGCATCGTCCACGTCCACTTCCCGCACCGGGCATTGCTTGAGGATGCCGCGCGCGCCCTGGTCGCCTTGCAGCGCCAGCAACTGCGGCAAATACTGGCGGCTGAACCCGACAGGGTTTCCGCGTTGGCCCCGGTACATGGGCGCGGCAATGCCTGCGCCTTGTTCCAGTGCGTATTGTAACGAGAGCAGGGTGTCCGGGTGCACCCGGGGCATATCGCCCAGCGCGACGATCCAGCCTTGCGCTTCTGCGGCCCGGCCCAGTGCGCAAACCAGGGACGCGGCCATGCCGGTGTCGGCCTGGTCGCAGGTGACGACTTCGCAGCCGAGGTTTTTCAATTCCGTGGCGACGGCATCCGCGCCCGGGCGGACCACGGCAATCACGCGCGGGAGGACGCTCAGCAGGTTTGATGCGCTGGTGGCGACCACCGAACGCGCAGGCCCCGCCGGCAAGACCTGCAACAGTTTATTTTGCGCGCCCGAAGGATCAAAACGGCTGCCCCGGCCTGCGGCCAGCAAGATGCCGACGATGCCTTCGGACGCTCCCATGCCTTACGCTTTCACCGTGGCGGCCAGGTCGAACGGCAGCTTGCGCAAGCGCTTGCCCGTCAGCTTGGCAATGGCATTGGCAAACGCCGGCGCCAGCGGCGGCAAACCGGGTTCGCCCATGCCGGTGGGCGGTTCCGTCGACGGTACGATGTGCACCGTGATTTCCGGCATGTCCGGCATGCGCGCCACCGTGTAGTCGCCAAAGTTCTGCTGGTCCACCACGCCATCCTTGAGCGTGATGGCGGCGCCCGGCAAGGTGGTGCCCAGTCCCATCAGCGCCGCGCCCTGCACCTGCGCCGCCACCGACAATGGATTGACGGCGGTATTGCAATGCACGCCCGCCGTCACCGTATGCAGCTTCGGTGTTTTACCTTGCATCGAGGCCGTCACCACGTACGCCACCATGGTATTGAACGATTCATGCACGGCCACGCCCCATGCCTGCCCTTTCGGCAGTTTTTTCTTGCCATAGCCCGATTGCGCGACCGCCAGGTCCAGCGCCGCGTGCACGCGCGTGTGCTTGGGATCGATCAGCTTCTTGCGGTACGCGACCGGGTCCATCTTGGCGACCTGCGCAGCTTCATCGATCAGGGTTTCCATCACGAAGGCGGTGTGGGTGGAACCCACCGAGCGCCACCACAGCACCGGCACATTGGCCTTGACGTTATGCACCGTCAGGTTCAGCGGCACGTCATACGGTTCGCCCATGCCTTCCACCATGGTCGCATCGACGCCATTCTTGACCATGAATTGCTCGAATGGCGTGCCGACGATAATCGGCTGGCCCACGATGGTGTGGTCCCAGGCGATGATATTGCCCTTGGCATCGAGACCGAGTTCCGCGCGGTGCACATGCGACGGGCGGTAGTAGCCACCCTTGATATCGTCCTCGCGGCTCCAGACGACTTTCAGCGGACCGGATTTGCCGGCGGCTTTATAAGCAACCGCCAGGCCGGCCGCCTCCACCAGGTAGTCCGAGCTCGGCACGGCGCGCCGGCCAAAGCCGCCGCCCGCCATCATCGTGTGCAAGGTCACCTGGTCCGGCTTCATGCCCACCGTGCGCGCCACGGCCATCAGGTCCAGCGTCTGGAATTGCGAACCGGCCCACACTTCACAGCTGTCCGCGCGCAAATCAATCACGCAATTGAGCGGCTCCATCGGCGCATGCGCCAGGTACGGGAATTCATACACGGCCGAGATCTTGCGGGCCGCGCCTTTCAGCTTCGAGGTGTCGGCCGTCTTCGCGGGCAAACCGGGTTTCTGCGCCAGCGCGCGGAATTCGGCCATCTGTTTTTTCGTGTCGACCTTGTCGACGCCGGAGGTGTCCCACTGCACGTTGAGCGCGTCGCGGCCCTGTTTGGCTGGCCAGTACCCGGTGCCGATCACCGCCACGCCACGGCCGCCACGGTCCGTCACCACTTCCAGCACATCGGTCACGCCGGGAACCGCCCTGGCTTTCGACGCATCGAGTTTGGCCACCCTGGCGCCAAACACGGGCGGACGGGCCACCACCGCGACCTTGGCGCCGGCCGGCTTGAAGTCCATGCCGAATTGCTGGGCGCCGTTGGATTTGACGCGCGCATCGAGGCGCGGCACCGGCTTGCCGATAAAAACGAAATCTTTCGGGTCCTTGAGCTTGACGGATTCCGGCATCGGCAACTTCATCGCCGCATCGGCCATCGCGCCATAGGTGGCCCGCTGGCCCGCCGGACCAGTCAGGACGCCTTTCGCCGCCTTCACCTGGTCCGGGCTGACTTTCCACGCATCGGCCGCCGCCGCCACCAGCATGGCGCGGGCGCGCGCGCCGATTTCACGGTATTGCTGCCACGAGCTGCGCACGGTATTCGAACCGCCCGTCATCTGGATGCCAAAACCCGGGTCTTTATAGGCGTCGCCGGCCGGCGCCAGTTCGCCGCGCATTTGCGACCAGTCCGCGTCCAGTTCTTCCGCGATCAGGATCGGCAGCGCCGTCTGCACGCCCTGGCCGAATTCCAGGCGGTTCACCTGCACGGTGACGGTATTGTCCGGCGCAATGCGCAGGAAGGCATTGGGCTGATATACGGGCTGTTGCGGCTTTTGCGGCTGCTGCGCCTGGGCGGCGCCAAACCGCCCGCCACCACTGACGAAGAAGCCCAGCACCAGGCCGCCGCCCGCCGCCGCTTTCATGAAGCCGCGCCGCGACACGCCACCACTGCCGCGCTTGTCTTGCGCCGCAACCGCGCCGGCCACCGGCGCCAGTGCGCCGCCCGCATTCACCGCCGCATCCTCATTGATCCATTCTTTACGCATGGTAGTGCTCCCGTGGTGGTGATTCAGGCGATGGTTTTGGCGGCGTCCTTGATGGCGGCGCGGATGCGCTGGTAAGTGCCGCAGCGGCAGATATTGCCGCTCATGGCGTTGTCGATGTCGGCGTCGGAGGGGGCCTTGTTGGTGCGCAGCAGCGCGGCGGCGCTCATCACCTGGCCGCTCTGGCAGTAGCCGCATTGCGGCACGTCGTGCTTGACCCACGCGTCTTGCACGGCCTTGCCGATGCGGTCGGCCTCCATCGCTTCGATGGTGGTGATTTTCTGGCCGGCGGTGATGGCGGAAATCGGTGTGATGCAGGAGCGGATCGGCGCACCGTCCAGGTGCACGGTGCAGGCGCCGCACAGCGCCGCGCCGCAACCAAACTTGGTGCCGGTCATATTCAGGTTGTCACGCAACGCCCACAGAATGGGCGTGGATGGATCGGCATCCACTTGCATGTCGCGTCCATTGATATTCAGAGTGATCATCGGCTCGTTCCCTCGTGGTGAATACAATACGGGCCGCGTGTATGCGGCCCTCGGATAACGCTGTACTGCTTGAACTACCGTTTACTGTTTGACTGCCGCCAGTTTCGCTTCCAGCGCCTTCAGATCAATCGCCCCGGGCACGCGGCTGCCGTCGGCGAAGAAGATATTCGGGGTGCCGTTGATGCGCAATTTCTGGCCCAGCGCCAGCACCTCGTCATTCGGCGTGTTGCAGCCGGCCGGCGCGGCCGACGGCACCTTGTTCGACAACATCCAGTCATCCCATGCCTTGTTGCGGTCCGCCGCGCACCAGATGTTTTTCGACTTCGCGAACGAATCCGGCGACAGGATGTTGTACATGAAGGTGTAGATCGTGATGTTGTCCACTTCCTTCAGCGTGTTCTGGCGGAAGCGCTTGCAATAGCCGCAATTCGGATCTTCGAAGATCGCGATGACGCGCTTGCCGTTGCCCTTGACGGTCTTCAGCGCCATTTCCAGCGGCAGGTCGGAGAACTTGATCTTGTTGAGTTCATCGATGCGTTCCTGCGTCACATTGGCCTGGGTTTTCAGGTTGATGATCTGGCCCATGAACAGGTAGGTGCCGGTCTTGTCGGTGTAATGCACGTCGCCGCCGATGCGCACTTCATACAGGCCGGAATACGGGGTTTCCTTGATGCCGTCGACTTTCACGCCATTGCCCAGGCGCGGTTCGATATTCTTTTTGATGGTGGCTTCGACTGAGGTCTCGGCGCCGACACAGGCCGCCACCAGGGCCGATGCGACTAATACTGCGGTCTTGCTGAGTTTCATGGGGTCTCCGGTTACTGCTTACCAAGGGCATGGGAAATCAGCCGGCGTTTCAATACCGGCAATTTATCCAACAAGTTTAATCCTAAATTACGTGCCACGCGCACCGGCTCGAAGCCAATGCCAAACAGGCGTTCCAGGCCATCGGTCGCCAATTGCATCAACAGCACATCTTCCTTGCGGGCGCGCGCATAGCGGGCCAGCACGCGTTCGTCGCCAAGGCCGCGATGGGGTTCGCGTTCGGACAGGATGCGCACCAGGTCGGCCACATCGCCAAAGCCCAGGTTCATGCCGTGCCCGGCCAGCGGGTGCACCACGTGGGCGGCATCGCCCACCAGCGCCACGCGGTTGGCCACCATCGAATGGGGGCGCATCAGGCGCAGCGGGAAGGCGCGCACCAGTTCCGGCTGCACCGGCGTCAGCTTGCCCAGCTTGTCGTGCGCATACTGGGACAGGCGTTCGGCCAGCACCGCGGCCGGTTTGCCGGCCAGCGATTCCGCCAGCATCTCGGGCGCCGACCAGACCAGCGACACCATATTGCCGGGCAGCGGCAACAGCGCCACGATCCCCTCGTCCCCCGTGAACCACTGGTGCGCCACACCGTGGTGCGGGTGCTGGCAATGGAAGTTGGTGACGATGGCGCGCTGGGCATACGAACGGTAATCCATGCCGATATCGCACTGGCCCCGCACCCACGATTCCGCCCCGTCCGCGCCAACCACGAGTTCCGCATCGATGACGGAACCATCGGCCAGCACCACGCTGGCGGTGTCCAGGCCGCGCCGCAGCTCGACCGCCTTGCCGCTCACCTGGGTGACGTTGCTGGCAAAGCGCAGCGCCGCATCGAGGGCCTGGTTCAGGTTGCTGTCTTCGACGATCCATGCCAGCGTGCCCGTGTGGGCGCCGAAGGCATCGAAATTGAGGCCGCCGGCCTGGGCGCCGTCGCCCAGCACGTGCATCGCATCGACCGGCGCCACGCGGGCCGCATCGAGCGCGCCCCACACTTTCAGGGAGGTCAGCAGGCGGTATGCGGTGTGGTTCAGTGCATAGACGCGCACATCCCAGCTGCCATCGGCCGCTGGCGGTGGAGTGGGAACCGGCGGGCTGAGCAGGGTGACGCTCTGCCCGGCCTGGGCGAATCCGAGCGCCGCCGCCTTGGCGACCGCGCCATTGCCGACGATGCAAATGCCGCTGCGCTGACGCCGGGTGGAGGTGGAGGGATTATTCATGCCACGCATTATATAGGGGGCCACCGCGCGCGCGGGCAGAGGGCCTGCACGACGGTCGGGATTGTCTCTTGGGCAATCGGCAGGTGAAAACAAAAAATAGCCCTTGTATCTTTCTGAAAGCTCGCTATAATAGCGGTCTCTTGGCCTGGTAGCTCAGTTGGTAGAGCAGAGGATTGAAAATCCTTGTGTCGGTGGTTCGATTCCGCCCCGGGCCACCAAGAATTCAAAAAACGCCACCTTCGGGTGGCGTTTTTGTTTGTGGGCCAAGAGTGGCGCCCGGCCACGTTTGTAAGCGGCCTGAAGACCCGCTATTTCCCCCTGCGTACCCACCCTGCTTGCCGCGCAGCACGCTCCCCCTCGGCATCCAGCGCCGCGCCCGCGATGCGGGCGTCGACGGCCTCCAGCACCGCGGCCGGCATGGCGCTGCCGGCCTGCCGGTAGTCGCCCGCCGCGCCCGGTTCCACTTCCGCCACCACCGGCAATGTCCATTGTGTGCCGCTGCGGCATGCCAGTCCCGCCGCCATCCCGATGCGGAAGCTGCGGCACCACGCGCCATCTTTTGCGGCAAAGCTGACACCGATCGTGACGTTGGCGCCATCGAGCGCGCCACGTGGCGCGCTGCCGGCCAGCTGGCTGGACAGGGCCTCCGCCAATGCCCCCGTGGCAACCAGCGCCCCCCCGGCACTGGCAATGCCGGACTGGGTCTGATTACCGCCGAGCAGCACGCTGCCGGCCAGCACCCCGACCATTACCGAAGCAGCCATGCCGCCCCACTCGGCCCATGACCAGCCATGGCGCGGGGAGCGGGGAGCGGCCGGGACAGCGGCAGCCACGTCCGCCAGCCTGGCCACCTTGCCCGCTAGCGCGGCGGCGGTCAGGCGCGCAGGCAATGGCTCCTCCAGCACCGGCGCAAACGCGCCAAACACGTCCGCGCGCAGCGCCTGATGACGCGCCACCCGGGCCGCCACCGCCGGGTCGCCGCGCATGGCGCGCTCGACCTCCTCGCGCTCCGGCTGCGCCAGTTCACCGTCGGCATACGCCATCAGGGTTTCATCGGAAATGCTCATTTCACCGTCCTCGCTTGATCGGATAATAATTCCTGCAACGCTGCGCGGGCGCGCACCAGCCGGCTGGTCAGTGTCCCCATGGGAATTTCCAGCACCTCGGCCGCCTCCTTGTATGGCATGCCATCCACCAGCACCAGCGCGACCACCATGCGGTGCTCGTCAGACAACATGCTGACCGCCTTTTCGATCGCCATGCGCTGCTGATGCGCTTCCGCGTATCCGTCGCCGACTTGTTCGCCCGCCTGTTCCGGCGCAAACAGCCGGTCGCGCCGCATGCGCGAGCGCACCTCGTCGATCCAGGCATTTTTGATGATCCGGAACATCCAGCTGTCGAGCCGCGTGCCAGGCTCCCATTGCCCGCTGCGCGCCAGCGCGCGCTCGATCGCGGCCTGCACCAGGTCATCCGCATCCTCGCGGTGGTATACGAGGCTGCGGGCGAAGCGGCGCAGGCGCGGCAGCAGCGCCGCGATGTCATCGTTGAAGGCGTAATCGGTCATGGTTAAGTGGTAAACGCTGGCGCCATGGATTTTAATCCCTGAGTACGATTCCCTATATTATGATCCGATCATCATGCCGATCAGACCGCTCTTTACCACGCTGGCCCTGGCCTGCGCGCTCATCACCTCCGGTGCCCATGCGCAGTTGCGTTTGCCGCCCGTGCAGCTGCCGCAACTGCCGCCGTTGCAAGGCCAGTTGGACAGTCCGCTGCTGCGCGGTAGCCAGCGGCTGCTGGATCGCGGCGATACGGGCGATTTGCGCAGCCTGCGCCTGCAGCAGGTCGGGGACTTGCTGAAACGGCACCGCGATGTGCTGGAAGCCGATCCGCGCGGCGAGCCGGTCGTGCGGCGCCAAATCCTCGCGTGGCAGGCCAGTCCGCAAGGACTCGAGACGGCGCGCACGGCGGGACTGGCCGTGACCGGCGGCGCGGATGGCGTGTTGATATTGCACCTTCCCGCCGGCGCGGACCTGGGCGCCACGCTGGAAAGCCTGCGCGCCGCCGATCCCGGCGGCGCGTACGATTACAACCATATCTATACCGGCAGCGGCGCCGTGCCGCCGGGCCGGGCGCCATCGGCCGGCACGGCCGCGCCGTCGGCCGGTCCCGACGCGGCGGCCGGCGCATCGCGGATCGGGCTGGTCGACAGCGGCATCGAGCGCGGCCATGAGGTATTCGCCGACGCCGCCATTGTGCGATGGGGCTGCGACGACGGCGCCCATCCCAGCGCGCATGGCACGGCGGTGGCGGCGCTGATGGTGGGCCGCTCGGAGCGCTTCCTGGGCGCCGCGCCGCACGCCACACTGTATGCGGCGGATATCTATTGCGACAGCGGCAGCGGTGGCTCGGCCGCGCGCATCGCGGCGGCGCTGGGCTGGCTGGCGCGCGAGCAGGTGGCGGCAATCAATCTCAGCCTGGTCGGACCGCATAACCAGATACTCGAACGCGTGGTGCACAACATGGTGCAGCGCGGCCACCTGCTGGTCGCCGCGGTCGGCAACGATGGCCCGGCCGCGCCGCCGCTGTATCCGGCCAGCTATCCGGGCGTCATTGGCGTCAGCGGCGTCGACAAGCAGGGGCGGCCGCTGCCGGAAGCGGCGCGCGGTCCGCAAGTGATGTTCGCGGCGCCCGGCAGCCAGATGGTCAGCGCCGCCATCGGCACGCCACCTTACCGCACTGTACGGGGCACGTCCTTCGCGGCCCCGCTGGTGGCCGCGCTGCTGTCCCGTGGCCTGGGAGCGCCGGCGCCGCACGCGGCCCGGGCGGCGATCGCCAGGCTGGCCGATTCCGCCACCGGTGTGGCGGCCGGCACGCGCAGCAATGAGATTGGTTATGGCGTGCTGGGCGCGGCGTTCCGCACCGATCCGGCATCGTTACGCTAAGGTTCAAAAAAATATTTCAGCGTGATGGATTAAACCGCCGGGGACGGACGTTTTCCTTGCAACTGCCGCGAATAGTTCGCGGCGCCAACCAGGAGAACCATCATGAAAAACGTCACCATCGCCAAACAATTGATCTTCGCCCTGTCCATCGGTATGGCTTGCTCGGCCCAGGCCCAGTTGCTGGGCCGCGGTGGCGCCGTCGGCGGCGTCATTGGCGGCTCCGGCGGCTTCGGCGGCCAGTTGAGCGGCATGACATCCTTTGCCGGCCGCGACGATGTGCTGGCGCGCGCGCGCCCGGCCACCGGCGCCATCAATACCGATGAACTGCGCAAGCCGCGCAGCGCCAGCGGCGAGACCGGCGGCAATGGCACCGATAGTGGCAACCACGCAAGTCTGGCCGGCAGCGTGGCGCAAGACGCGCGTGGCACGATACCGCCACTGCGCGACGGTGCCCGCGGCTACGTCCAGCCCGGCGCGGCAACGGCTGCGTCTTCAGCCAAGGGCGGCAAAACAGCGGTGGTCGACGGCGCACACGCCGCCGGTTCGGCGAATGGTTCGGCGAATGGTTCGGCGAATGGTTCGGCGAATGGTTCGGCAAACGGCGCCGTCGGCGGCCCGGCCAGCAACACGGGCAAGGATAGTGGCACCGGCACGATGTGAAGACCTCGGACGCCGGGGCGGATGCGTTTTCCCGGCGTCCCGATCGCTGATCGGGCGTACCGCGTCGGACGCCAGGCCTGCCTTACCGCTCCGCCCGCAAATTGCGGTCAGCCTGTCCCCAGCTTTGTTCCAGTTCGCCATTGACAGCCCGGGCCTCCGTCTGCCTGCCCTGCGCCGCCAGCGCTTTACTCAACCCCTGCAACGCCCAGCCACTGGCCGGATGCGCCGCCAAGTCCGCGCGATAGGTGCGCTCCGCGTCGGCATGGCGTTTCACCTGCATTTGCATCGCGCCCAAACGCTGGCGCGGGGCGCTGGCCAGCATCGGCGGCTCCATCATGTCATCGGCATCGACCGCGGCGGAAATCGCCTGCGCCTGCAGCGCCAGCGCCGCATCGTCCTGTTGCGCCGCCAGCGCGATTTCGGCGCGCAGTTGCAACTGCGCCGTGCCGGTCAGGCTGCGCACCGCTTTATGCGTGCGATCCTGCGTGGCGAATTTCTTCAGCAAGGGCTCCGCCGCCATATCCAGGCGGGCAAGCGACGCCCTGGCATCATCGACGCGGCCATTGCGGGCCAACGCGATGCCACGCGCCATTTCCCCCATCACTGTCGCCATGCCACGTTCACCACCGGGCATCGGTTCACTCAACAGCGCATCCCAGCGCTGCAAGCGCAGCAGGGTCAGCATCGGTATGCTGCGCCAGTATTCGCCGAATTCATGGTCACCCTTGCTGCGCCCGGCCAGCGTGCGCGCTGTTTCCAGCGCCAGTTCCGTACGCCCTTCCATCAGCGCGGCATACCACTGGAAGTGCAAGTTATGGCCGCGCCAATCTTTGGTATTCGCAAAGTTCTGGCGTTTTAATTCCTGCTCCAGGGCGGCATCGGCCGCCACCGCCAACTGGTTGGCGCGGGTCGCATCGGCATAGCGGCCCAGCAACCCAAAAGTGTGCGACGGCATGTGCAGCAAATGGGGCGATTTCGGCGCCAGCGCACCGAGGCGGTCGGCGGCCGCTTCCGCGCGGCGCGCCACCGGTAAGGCATCGACCGCATGGATCATGTAGTGATTCAGGCCCACGTGCGTGGGGTGCTGTTCCAGTGCGGCCTGGATCTGGTCGGCCAGTTCGCCAATGCGGCCGGCCGGCTTGCCGGTGACAGGGTCCCACCAGATTTCATGGGTGGCCACCATTTCCGCTTCGGCATAGATCGACAGCACATCGGGATCGCCGGGGTAGCGCCGCGCCAGTTCGCGCATGCGGTCGGCATAGGCGATGTCCAGCGGATCGGCCCGGTCGCCGCCGGCGCCACCGCACAGTTCTGCCGTCAACGGCGCCGTTTCGCGCACCGTGCTGCTGTGGGCGTAGCGCAGCGCCAGCGATGCAATCAACGCCTGATCGCGCGCCGATGCGCCATCGCTGTGCCGCAGCGCATAATCAACGTAACGCTTCGCTTCGGCCAGGTCGCCCCGCTTGGGACGGTTGATGTCCGGCCCCAACTGGTACGCGACGCCCCACGCGCACAGGCCGCAGTCCGGGTCTTGCGCCAGGGCGGCCTTGAAGGCGCGGATCGCTTCGGCGTTATTGAATGCATAGACTTGCGCCATGCCTTGCGCGAACAGCATGCGCGCGGCATCGTTGGCGCGGGCAGGCTGCAAGGTGCTGGCGCCGAAGCCATCGATGACGGGGGCGGCCGCCTTGCTGTCGATCTGCAAAGGCGCCAGGCTGCACGCACCGATCAGCGACAGTGACAGGGCGACGGTGGTCAGGCGGCGGGTACGGCAAGCAAGGCGGAGGCGCATCGTAGCATCCTGATGAAATAGCAATTTCGCCATGATGCCACAGTCACCGCATTTCAATATCAGATTATCAACTGGTTACCAGCCCGTTTTACAGCGGCAGCGCCCGGTTCTGGATCACGTTTTTCATCACCAGCGTTGACGTCAGGCGCTGCACGCCCGGCAACTTCGACAAGCCTTCGTCATACAGCTTCTGGAAGGCCGGCAAGTCGCGCGTCACGACACGCAAGATGTAATCCGGATCACCAAACAGGCGCTGCGCCTGGATCACGTCGACCACATCGAGGATCGCCGTTTCAAACGCGGACACCGCGCTGTGGTCACTTTCCCGCAAGGTCACGAAAACAATCGCGGAAAAACCCAGCCCCAGCGGCACCGGGTCCAGTTGCGCGCGATAGCCCAGGATCGCGCCCGATTGCTCCAATGCCCGCACCCGCCGGTGGCATGGCGAAATGCTGAGGCCCACCCGTTCCGCCAGTTCCGTGACAGTTAATCGCCCGTCGGCCTGAAGTTCAGCAAGAATTTTGCGATCGATCTTATCCATTTGGAAAATTTTACCAAAATTGTCCGTCAGATCGCAAAAACAGGGAGCACTTTCCACGCCTAAATACCTATTATTTCCATCTGTCTCAGCAATTTTGGAAAATTCTTTTAATGGCCTACGCTACTTTTTTAACCTTCTGGGTGGTGTCTTTTCTGTTGATCATTACCCCCGGCATGGACTGGGCTTATGTGATTTCCGCCGGCATGCGGGGCCGCGTCGTGGTGCCCGCCGTGTCCGGGCTGTTGCTGGGCCATTTGACGGCCATCTTGCTGGTGGCGGCCGGTGTCGGCGCGCTGGTCGCCAGCACACCGGCGGCGCTGACCGTGCTGACTTATGGTGGCGCCGCCTACCTGATGTGGATCGGCGTCAGCCAGTTGCGCCATCCGCCCGCGCCTGCCGCAGCCATGGATGTGGCGGAAGCCGGTTCGGGCATGCGCTGGGCGCTCAAAGGCGCCTGTATCAGCGGCCTCAATCCCAAGGTCATGTTGCTGTTCCTGGTCTTGCTGCCGCAATTTGTCAGCCGCACTGCGGCGTGGACCGTGCCGGCACAAATCGTGGCGCTCGGCTTGCTGCACCTCGTCAGTTGCGCCGCCGTCTACCTGGCGATCGGCTTTTGCGCGCAAGCCGTACTGCAAACCCGCCCGAAGGCAGCGCGCGCCGTCAGCCGCATTTCCGGTGCGGCCATGGTGCTCATCGCCGCGCTGTTACTGATCGAGCACACTATGTGTTGATCGGTTGCGCGGCAAACCTCGCCGTTCACGGCGGGGTCAAGCGCGCGGACGGCGCAGCCGTCCTTGCCGTTGCAGTGCGGTGTGATAATCTGGTGTCATACCGCAGGGCATGCGGAAATTGAAGCCTGTCGAGAGAATGTGAGTCCTGGGGGCGCATGGCGTCGGCTCAACACCGTAAAGCTCCCCACAGCGGGTCAAGCATGGCGAAAACCAAGCCTTGCGCCCCTGGGCAGTCTCGCTGAAGCAGGAACCCGCCGAAGCGACCGGCAAGGTACCGCCGGCGCCGTAGGAATCCCCTCGGTTCATCGAGGGGAGGATGTCAACAAATGAAGTTGGCCGGATGCGCCCCGAACAGCCGCTTGTGCGCTTCCATACAGAAATAATAGGTCCGCTTGCGGTACGTGACGGACGCCGAGGCAGCCTTGTCCACGTCCATCTCGCGGACCGGGCAAAGCGGATGCTGGCCGGTTGATGTGCGCGCCTTGGCATAGATGCTGTTGGATTGCGGGTCCAGCCAGCCCTGGCCCTGGTATTCCATGACGTAGGCCGTGACCGACATGGTCAGGTGCGCATTGCGCGCTGCGGCACGGAGGGGCAACTCATTGCCGGTCCGACTAATGCCTAGCCCTGGTCCACCTCTTTCAACGCCAGCAGCGCCATCGCATGCGCCCCCTCATACGACTTGGCCGATGCGATAAACCGGCCGTTGTGGCAAAACCCCGCATCCGGCACACCGGTCACGGCCGCCAGTTCGGCGTCGCGCAAGCCGGCCCACGCCTCGGGCAAGTCGGCCCGGGCATCGAAACTCTCGGTGTTCAGCGGGACGGTGTGCAGCATGTAACGCTGCTCGGCAATGCTGTGGCTGATGACAAACAGCACTTTCGGCATTTCCTTGCGGACCACCTGGCTCCACGGCAGTGCGCCATTTTCCAGGAACAGCAATCTGCCGCCCTCCAGCACCTTCGCTGTGCGCACCTGCTGCACCGCCAGCATCGCCCCCACCCGGTATTTCACGGCATTGACCATGGCGTCGGCCAGCACCGCCATCGCGCGCCGGAATTGCGCCATCCGGTACGCTTCCGCCGCTTCGCCATACCCCAGCCGTCGTTCGTCGAGCCAATTCGTGTTGTACCCCGAGATCACGGCGGACAGCCCATAACTGCCTGGCGCGCTTTTCGCGACACCGACGTCCGACAAGTCCAGGTATTGCACGATATCGGCATCGATGGCATAGGCAATTTCACGCGCCTTATCGTCCGGCAACTGAACCCCCGCATGCCCGGCGGCCAGGATGCCGACACAGCGCGCACCATATTCCCGCCACACCAGTCCCGCGCTGGCATAGGGCACGCCGGTTTGCCTTGCCCCGTCAAACCCCTTTTGGTGGTGATCGAAGCGGCCGCTGGCCGGGTCCCAGATGCCGCCGACGTCGACGGCAAAGTCGGCCGCCTCGATCGTGGCGGGGTCGCGCGTCCGGAGGATGTCGCATCCGGGAAAGACAATATTCAATACCGCGACCGCCCACGCGTCGTCCGCGTGGAATTTGCCGCTATGTGTCACGATGACCATGGAATTCCTATCCTGATGAACCAGGCTCGATCATACCGGCATTGACGTTCCTGGCACGCGAACATGCAACCCAGCAACGCTGCCACCATCAGCCCAGCCATATATTGAAAGAATTTCTTATTATTTTGCCGCAACGCAAATGCTATGCATAATTTATTTCCATATATTATCAATTTCCACAAAAACCCTCGCACAACTGAGACAAAACAATATTAATCTCGCTTCCTAATGTAGTATTCCGCACTGTGCTAATGGCGCATTGCAGCAATTGAGCGTGTTATCACATTTTGCGGCCGAGAAAACAATTGATGAAAATCAGTTTTTACCTGAGCAGCATATTTTGTTTTAATCAAAATTTCTCTGAGGTATTTTATGTACATATATTCCAAATCCGTTACTCCTGCTTTCCGCACCCATTTGGATGCGCAAACCGCATTCCTGAATGATGTGTCAAAATCCATCTTTAATTCATTCCAGCAACTGACCAACCTGAACCTGCAATTGGCGCAAACGCTGCTGGAAGAAGCCACCATCGCCAGTCAGCATTGGCTGACGGCCGACCAGCAAACCGACATGATCAGCGCTGCCGCCTCCCGCGCCCAGCCATCCGCCGACAAGTTGCGCGCCTATCAGCAGCATCTGGCGCGCTTGGCTGCGGACACCCAGGTCGAACTATCCCGCGTGGCCGAAGAACACGTACAGGAAACCGCTCAAACCGCCAAGGCATTGGCGGAAGAAGTCGCCCGTACCGCGGTGGAAGAAACCGAACAGAACATCCGGAAACAGCAGGAATCGATCCATCAGTTCAGCGATCCATTCATCAAGGGCGGCAAACGCGGCAATACCAGCAATGTCGTACGTGGCAGCGCCAGCATGCAAAGCAGTTCGGGCGGTAATGTCCAGAGCGGCTCGGCAGGCGGCAGCCATGGTTCCGGCAAGCCGACCTGAAACTGATTATTGACCCGTCATTGCCCTGCCATTGAGCCCGCTGCATTCATGCGCAGCGGGTTTTTTTATTGTATTGCATTAATATCCCGGCAGCGACCGATATTCAAATCGGTATGCCAACCGCGATAAATTTCATTGGATCAATATCGGATATCGAACTACTGTCGAATCCCCGCCTGCCAATGAAAATACAATAATGACGAGACTATTCCCTGCCCTGTGCCTGGCCGCCAGCGCCCAGTTCTGCCTGGCCGCCCCCGCCGCCGAATCCCCCGCCCCGGTCAAGCTCACCATCGACGCCACCCAGGTCAAGGGACCGATGACGCCGATCTGGGCCTGGTTCGGCTACGACGAACCCAATTACACCACCGCCCCCAACGGCAAGAAGCTGCTCGGCGAGATCGCCGCCCTGAGCCCGGTCCCGGTGTACGTGCGCGCGCACAACCTGATGACGTCCGGCGACGGCAGCTACGCGCTGAAATGGGGTTCGACCGGCATGTACAGCGAGGACAAGGATGGCAAGCCGGTGTACAACTGGACCATCGTCGACCAGATCTTCGACACCTATGTGGAACGCAAGATGAAGCCGCTGGCGCAGATCGGCTTCATGCCGCAGGCGCTGTCGCAGCGCCCGCAGCCCTACCAGCACCAATGGAAGCCCGGCACACCGTACCAGGACATCATGACCGGCTGGGCCACGCCGCCCAACGATTACGACAAGTGGGCCGAACTGATCTACCAGTGGGTCAAACACTGCGTGGCGCGCTACGGCCGGCAGGAAGTGGAGAGCTGGTATTGGGAAGTCTGGAACGAACCGGACGGCCATTACCTGATCGCGGCGGACCCCAAGCAGGAATACTTCAAGATGTATGACTACGCCGCCGACGCCGTCAAGCGCGCGCTGCCAACCGCGCGCATGGGCGGACCGCACACGGCGGGGGCGGGACGCTTCATGGATGATTTCCTGAAGCACGCTTTGCACGGCAAGAACTTCGCGACCGGCAAGACCGGCTCGCCGCTTGACTTCGTGGCATTCCACGCCAAGGGCGCGCCCAAGGTCGTCAATGGCAAGGTGCAAATGGGCATGAATACGCACTTCAAACGGCTCGACGAGGGCTTCGCGCTGGTCGAGAAATATCCGGAACTCAAAGGCATGCCGGTCATCATCGGCGAATCCGATCCGGAAGGCTGCGCCGCCTGCGGCATGCAGACCAACCCGGAAAACGCCTACCGCAACGGCACCCTGTACTCCAGCTATACGGCGGCCTCGATTGCACGCGAATTCGACCTGGCCGGCAAGCGCGGCGTCAACCTGATCGGCGCGGTGAACTGGTCGTTCGAGTTCGAGGACCAGCCCTGGTTTGCCGGCTTCCGCGACCTGGCGACCAACGGCGTCAACAAACCGGTGCTGAACGTGTTCCGCATGTTCGGCATGATGCACGGCGACCGGGTGGCGGTAAGCGGCGACCAGGCCTATGACGCGGCGCGCATCATGGCCGAAGGGGTGCGCGGCGCGCGCAACGACATCAATGCGCTGGCCACGCGGGGCCAGCACAGCATGGCCGTGATGGTCTGGAATTACCATGACGACGACATCATCGACGCCGGCTCGCCGGTGGAATTGCAGATCGCCGGCATTCCCGCCAAACAGGTGCAGGTGCGCCACTACCGGGTCGACCATGACACCAGCAATTCCTACAGCGCGTGGAAACGCATGGGCTCGCCGGCCAACCCGACCGCCGCGCAAATCGCCACGCTGCGGCAAGCCAGCGAACTGGCCCAACTGGGCGCGGCGGAAGCGCTGAAAACGCCTGATGGCACGGCAACCATCCGCATGCAGTTGCCGCGCCAGGCGGTGTCGCTGATCACGCTCAGCTATTAACAACTTAGAAAGGATTAGGGGTTAAGGAGCATAGCGCGTACACTGGCCTGACAAGTCGATGAGGAGCAGTGCATGATGCAGAACGTCACCTGGTTCCAGGGCTGGAAGATCATCCTGCGGTGCGCGCAGTTCAACTGCCAGGATAAACCGCAGTTTGCGTCGACCGCGATCCTGAAGCATTTGCCCCCGCCCTCGAATCACATCGGCATTGAGCTGCTGCATCCGACGATCCGCTCCATTGTTTTCCCCGTGGAAGCGTTCGGCACGCCGGCGGAAGCCAATGGCGACGCCTTGCAGCAAGCCAAGCGTCAAATCCTGGAATTGAACGCGGCGGCGGGCTGATGCACGCGCCGCCGCCGAAAATACTTTGTGCGCCGCACAAAATACTGTGCTACACTTCGTTTTGTTGTGAGGTTCTCGAGTGCCTCACTGCTGTAGCACCAGTTACATTGGTCACAAGTTGGCACCTCGCAGATAGCAAGGGTCAACAGCTTCGCACCATGCAGATAGCATGGGCTGGGCCGCGATTGAAAGCATTGGCATTACATTGAAATGAAGCCCGCCTTATGCGGGCTTTTTTTTCGCTCCCCACCAGGTGGTCCATGACCGCCTCCCAATCGCAGCCTGGCACGTTGCGGCCAACCAGCAGCAGCATACAAGGACTCCCAATGGCCAAAGAAGAATTGATCGAAATGAATGGCATGGTCGCAGAAGTATTACCGGACCAGCGCTTTCGCGTGGACCTGGACAACGGCCATAAACTGATCGCCTACGCGGCGGGCAAGATGAAAAAGAATTTCATCCGTATCCTCACCGGCGATAAAGTCACGCTGGAACTGTCACCATACGACCTGAGCAAGGGACGCATCGTGTTCCGCCATATTGAAAAACGCAGCACCGGCGGCTCGCCGCCGCCGATGCGCCGCCGCTAACCAGCAAGGCCGTTGTGCAGCCGCCGCCCGGGGCGCGGCTGCGGCAATGGCAACGCCGCCCGTGGCAGCCCACCCAAGGATCGAACATGGGAGTCGTCATCAACCCTGCCGAAATCGAGTTCAGCGCCATCCGCGCGCAAGGCCCGGGCGGGCAAAACGTCAACAAGGTGTCGTGCGCCGTGCATGCGCGTTTCGATATCGCCGCTTCATCGCTGCCACCCCACGTCAAGGCGCGCCTGCTCGACATGCGCGACGCCCGCATCACGCGCGATGGCGTGCTGGTGCTTAAAGCCCAGCAATCGCGCAGCCTGGAGCAAAACAAGGAAGAGGTGCTGCGGCGCCTGCAGGCGCTGGCCGACCAGGCCGCCGAAGTGCCGCTGGTGCGCCGTCCCACGAAACCCACGCGTGGTTCGCAGCGGCGCCGGATGGATGAGAAATCCCGCAACGGCCAGATCAAGGCGCTGCGCGGCAAGATTAGCGACTAAACGATTCATGGGTCACCAAGCGGCAATGCTTGACCACGGCCATTTTTCGACCTACATTAAACCTATTGGTTAATTAATCAATTGGTGAAATTCGATGCAAGACCGCCTCAGCCAAACTTTTTCCGCCCTCGCGGACCCGACCCGGCGCGCCATGTTGGCCCGGCTGTCGCTGGGCGAGGCCAATGTCTCCGACCTGGCCGAGCCTTTCCTGGGCGACATGAGCCTGCCCGCCGTGACCAAACATTTGCAAGTGCTGGAAAAGGCCGGCCTCATCACCAAGACCCGCAAGGCGCAATGGCGCTCCTGCAAGATCAATGGCGATGGGCTCAAGGATGCCGCCGACTGGATGGAGCAGTACCGCGTGTTCTGGGAAGAGAGTTTCGACCGCCTCGATGCCTACCTGAAAACCGTCACCGTCAAAACCCCACCTCAAGGAGATGAGAATGCCTGAATTCAGTGCCCCGAATGAAATCCGCATTGTCCGCATGTATGACGCGCCCGTGCAGGCCGTGTGGGACGCCTGGACCGACCCGGCCCAGGTGGCGCAATGGTGGGGGCCGCGCGGGTTCACCCTGACCACGCACAGCAAGGACTTGCGCGTCGGCGGCAACTGGCGCTACACCATGCACGGCCCGGACGGCACCGATTACCCGAACACCACGCTGTATCACGAGGTGGAACCGCTGCGCAAACTGGTCTACGACCATGGCGGCAGCGATGACCGCCCGCCGATGTTCCGCGTTACCGTGCTGTTCGAGGAAGTCGACGGCCAAACCCGCATGGACATGACCATGGGCCTGGCCGATGCGGAAGCCGCCAAGCAAACCCGCCAGTTCATCAAGCTGGCCGGCGGCGAGTCGACCTGGGACCGCCTGGCCGAATTCCTCGGCAAGCGCCTGGCGGACAGCAACACCTTCGTCATCAACCGCAGCTTCGACGCGCCGCTGGAAATCGTGTTCGACATGTGGACCACGCCGGAACACCTGGCGCGCTGGCTGCCGCCGGCCGGCATGGACATGCGGTTCACCCGCGCCGACATCCGCACCGGCGGCGGCTCGCAGTACAGCATGGGCAACGCGGCATTCACCATGTACGGCCGGGCCCATTATGAGAAAGTGCGCCGCCCCGACCTGCTGGTCTATACCCAGCAATTCTGCGACGAACATGGCAACGTCGCACGCCATCCGATGGCGCCGCTGTGGCCGGAAACCATGCGCACGACTGCGGTGTTTGCCGCGGAAACACCATCGCGCACCCGGGTCACGGTGACCACGGAAGTCGTCGGCAACTTCACGCAAGAAGAGCTGGCGGTGTTCCTCGAACACCGCGCCAGCATGACCGGCGGCTGGAGCGGTTCGTTCGACAAGCTCGACACGGTACTTGCCGCCTGATTCGCCGCCTGAGCGCAGCGTTCCACACCACGACAGCCACGCCACCTCCGGGTGGCGTTGTTGTTTCCATGCAGCTTTCTTGTGGAAACTGTGACACCATCGTATTATATAGTATACGATTTTAAACGGCGTCCAGTTGACGAAAGTGGTGCTCAATCATGAATCAGCTCACGAATGCAAACGGATGGGACAATCCCGACGCGCTCAAGGAATGGTTTCGCCTCAGCGGCGCCACTGACCCGCTGCGCGCCTGCATCGGTCCATTACCATTGTCGGGCGCCGTCATCGTGCGCTGGTCGGCGGACGGACCGGATACCCAGGTCCGCACCATCGTGCCGCATCCCGACAGCTACCGCGTCGCGATCCAGCTCGAACCCGTGCACTCGGAAATCTGGAAAGACAATGCACCGGTGTGGTCCGGCGTGATCGGCGCCAACCGCTTCCGCGTCTGCATGCCGGGCGCCCAGGGACACTGGCACCGCTTGAGCAGCTGTGACACCGTCAACATCTTTATCCCCACCGCCACCGTGCACGCCATGGCGGCCAGCACCGGCCAGGACCTGGCCACGCTGACGAACAACTGGTTTACCCCCGACCGCGTGGTGATGGACCTGACCCTGAAGCTGCTGGAAGCCGATGCGCTGGCCGGCGGCTGGGCGCCGCAGTTCCGCGACCACCTGACCTCCGCGCTGGTGGCGTACCTGCTGCAGCAGCACGCGCAATTGCCGGAAGCATCCAGCGCCAGCAGCCTTGCCGGCTCACGCCTGAAAAAAATCCTGGCGTACATGGCCGAGCGCCTGGGCGAAGAAATCCCCGTGGTGGAGCTGGCCGACGCCTGCGCCATGAGCGTTTCCCACTTCTCGCGCGAATTCCACAAATCGGTCGGCATCCCACCGCACCAGTACCTGATGAAGCTGCGCCTCGAACGCGCGCGCGAAGCCCTGATCGACAGCGATGCGCGCATCATCGACGTGGCGGTCGAACTGGGCTTCACCAATCCCAGCCATTTCGCGCGCGCCTTTGCGCGCCGCTATGGCATGGCGCCGGCGGCATTCCGGCAACTGGCGCGCGAGACGCCAATGGAAATGTGCGCAGCGTAAGCAACGCAAAGCGGTTTTGTGCTCCTTCGGCAGGATTTGACGCGCAGGGTTTCCTTGAACATTTCAAGATGGAATCCAGCAGTTCTTAATAAGACGTCAAACAGGGAGACACCATGTTGCAAAAGAATCGCATCCACCTCGCCATATTGCTCGCCTTTGGCAGTGCCGCGCCGGCGCTGGCACAGGCGCAGGAACCGAAACCAGACCAGGCCGTGCAGCGCGTCACCGTGACCGGTTCGTCGATCAAGCGCATCGATGGCGAATCGGCCTTGCCGGTGACCGTCATGAAGGCCGATGAATTCGTCAGCAAAGGCATGACGACCGTCGAGGAAGTATTGAACTCGGTCTCCGCCAACCAGCAGGTGACGGTCAGCAGCACCAGCATCGGCTTCGATGGCGGCGGTAAATCGTCGGCCAACCTGCGCGGCCTCGGCGATGACCGCACCCTGGTGCTGCTCAATGGCCGCCGCCTGGCCAACCATCCGTTCGACGGCAACAGCGTCGACCTCAGTTCGATTCCGCTGGCCGCGCTCGACCGCGTGGAAATCCTGCGCGACGGCGCCTCACACATCTACGGTACCGATGCGGTGGCCGGTGTGATCAACTTCATCACCAAGCGCGCGTTCAACGGCGTCTCCGCCACAGCCGAAGTGATCATCCCGCAGCAGACCGGCGGCCGCGAAAAGCGCGCCAACCTCACCGCGGGTTTCGGCAACCTGGAAAAGGATGGCTACAACATCTTCGGCGTGGTCGATTACCACGACCAGTCGCGCGTGCGCTCGATCGACCGCCCGTACTCGGCGACCGGCATCCAGCCTGAATTCGGCATCAACAAGACCAGCGGCACCACCTTCCCCGCCAACTTCTTTTCCGCCAACGGCATCACCGGCAATCCACGCTTCGCGACCGGCTGCTTCGCCCCCGACACGATCCCGCAGGCTGGCAATGGCGCCAAGGACAAGGGTACCTGCCGCCAGGATTACGCGCGCCTGGTCGATGACATTCCCGACACCAAACAAGCCACGGCCTACGCCAAGGGTTCGCTGCGTTTCGGCGAATACGGCCTGGCATCGCTCGACTACATGCATTCGGAAAGCACCAACATCAGCCGCATCGCGCCACCGCCGCTGACCGGCCTGAAAATGCGCGCCGATAATAAATGGTATCCGGGCGGTTCCGGCGGCAACCCAGCCGTGGCCGGCCTCACCGGCGAAGACTTGACCGTCAACTGGCGTCCGCTGGAAGCGGGCCAGCGCACCTCGAAAAACCTCGGCGTGTCGGACCGTTTGGTGTTGAACGTGGAAACCTCGGCCTTCGGATGGGACCTGGTGGCCGGCGCCAACTATGCTAAAACCAAGGTCACGCAAGATTTCATCGGCGGCTACGTGAAAGATGTGCTGATCCAGCCCGGCATCGACGCCGGCACCCTGAACCCGTTCGGCCAGCAGGATGCGCAGGGCGCGGCTTACCTGAAAAACGCCCTCTTGATCGGCAATGCCCTCGACACCCGCGCGCGCAATGCCGGTGTCGACGTGCGCGCATCGCGTGAACTGATGACCCTGCCGGGCGGCGCACTGGCGCTGGCGATCGGCGCCGAACACCGCACCGAGCATTCCAGCTATACCGTCAATCATCCGGTCGTGGACCAGGCGTCGATCTACCGCGCCACCGCCCTGTTTGGCATAAAGGATAAAGATGCGTCGCGCAAGCTGTCGGCCATGTATGCGGAACTGGTCGCCCCGCTCCACAAGACGCTGGAAGTCCAACTGGCCGGACGTTCCGACCGCTACAGCGATGCCGGCAACACCTTCAATCCGAAAGTCGGCATCCGCTTCCAGCCGATGAAACAATTGCTGTTCCGCGCATCTGCCAGCACCGGCTTCCGCGCGCCGTCGCTGTATGAACTGCATTCGCCCGTCTTCGACACCAACACCGTGGGCGCCTATGACGATCCGCTGCTGTGCCCGAACGGCGTGGCCAAGGCCGGCGTCAATCCGCTGACCGCGTGCCACTCGGTCCAGCCCGGCAAGAGCGGCGGCAATCCCGACCTGAAACCGGAAAAATCGCGCTCGTTCTCGTATGGCGTGGTGTTCGAACCGGTCAAGGACTTGACCGCGTCGATCGACTACTGGCGCATCCGGATCACCGACGGCATTGGCTTGTCGCTGACCGAAGCCGATCTGTTTGCCGACTTCGACAAGTACCGCGAGCGCTTCCGCTACAACGCCAATGGCACCGCGCTCGATTACGTCAACCTGTCGTCGCTGGCCAATCTCGGCATCCGCGAGAGCAGCGGTGTCGACGTGACCATGCAGTACCGCTTCCCGCACACGCCGATCGGCTGGTTCGACACCTGGTTCAACGGCACTTACGTCACCGGCAACGTGTGGCAACCGACGCCGGACAGCGAACCGTTTGAAAGCATTGGCGTCTACAACGGCGCCACGCGCTGGAAGCACAACCTCGCGCTGCGCTGGATGAATGGCGCGTGGAGCGCAACCCTGTCGCAGCGCCATACGTCCGGCTACACGGACCAGAACGCGGTGGCGGCGCAGTTCGTGCGCGACGTGAAGGCCAATTCGGTGTGGACGCTGTCGGGCGCCTATACCGGCCTGAAAAACATGACCATCACGGCCGGCATCAAGAACCTGCTGAACACCGATCCGCCATTCTCGAACCAGAATGCCAATCCGCAGACCGGCTACGATCCACGCCTGTCCGACCCGATCGGCCGCGCCTACTATGCGCGCGTCACCTACAAGTTCTGATGGAAAGGAGCGATACGTGTTGAAAATCAAACCGGCCGCCGCCCTGTGCCTGATGGCGCTCCTCACGGCCTGCGCGCATGTCAGCCCGACGGCGGACAAGGTCATCAAGCCGCCGGCGCGGTATGGCCTCAATCCGTTCTACGCCAAGTATGCCGATGCCGACGGCATTCCCGTCACCGGCTCCCGGCTGGTGCCGGACACCGCGATCCTGGTGGCGCGCGACATCGTGGTGGCGATGCTGGCGCACCGCCCCGACGTGCGCGACGAACTGGTGCGGCAAGGCGCCCGCATCGGCGTCATGGCCATCACGGAGGCGACCACCGACATGCCGGAACAGCGCGACTGGAAAAAGCCGGCGATCGATGATCCCCGGCTGACCAAGTGCGAGGTACGCGACTATGCCAAGACCATCGGCCAGATGACGGACCGCCAGTATTGGGATGGCCGTGCACGCGGCATGGGCGGGCTGTTCACCACCGCCGGCGCTGAAAACGTCATGGGGGTCCCGAAGACACGCTACTATGGAGAGAACATCATGGTGCATGAATTTTCACACAACATCATGAATGCGCTGCGCACCATCGACCCGGGCCTGATCGGGCGGCTGCAGGCGGCGTATGCCCGGGCCCGGGAAAAACGGCTGTGGCAAGGCGCCTACATGGCCAACACCATCGAGGAATACTGGGCGGAAGGCACGCAATTCTGGTTCAACTCGAACAAGGCCTACATCACCGACAAGCTCACGGTGGTCAATGCCGAGGACTTGCAGGCGCATGATCCGGACCTGTATGCCATCCTGTCGGAAGTGTATGGCAACAACCACCATATCGCCGCCGACGCGTTCCACAAGCATCCGGCCCGGATGGACAGTGCGAAGGTGACGCTGGACAGTTCGGGCAAGGCCAGGGATGACTGCTATTCCTGAGATCCGGCAGGCGCCATGAAAAAAGGCGGGGATACCCTCCCCGCCTTTTTTTAATTCTTGCTCAGTTTTTGAATTCCCGCCGCAAGTCCTCGAGGGTCGACGCGATGTGGTCACGCATCATGCCCGCCACCGCGCTGGCCTTCCCGTCCGCCCACAATTCCAGCATCGCCAGGTGTTCCTTGTGCGCGCGGTCGTCTCGGCCCGCCGGCTCCAGGTGCTTGCGCACGTAGCGCTCTGAAATCACGTTCAGGCGTTCGATGATCTGGATCGTCAGCGGGCGGCCGAGCGGCGCGACCAGCGACATGTGGAAGGCCCGGTTCATGCCGCCCACCTGCTCCTTGTTCGATACCATGGCTTTATCAAGCGCTTTCAGCGCCAGCCTGGCGGCCGCCTTGTCGGCCTGGGCCGCCACCTTGCAGGCCTCGCCCACCGCATCGGGCTCCAGCCGCAACCGCAGCGCATACACTTCCTCGGCTTCGTCCGCACTCAGCGGACGGACAAAGAATCCGCGATTGGCGTGCGAGACCAGCAAGCCTTCCTGTTCCAGGCGCGCCAGCGCTTCCCGCAGCGGAATCTTGCTGACACCGAGTTCTGCGGCCAGCGCGTCTTGCCGGATCGGCGTTTCCGGCAAGATGCTACCGCTAATGATGCGGTCACGGACCAGCGTAAAAATTTGCTCGGATAATGTCTGGACGACGAGACTCATGGCCTGGAATTTCAAATAAGGTATACGAATTAACGCACACCGCACCGGCAAAGGCAAGCCGCCACAGTGCAGGTTTTTGCTTTACCAGAAGTCATGGCCGCGCGTAACCCATTGATTTTCCACGCAGAAACTTTGTTGTTTTTGCGTCAATCGTGATCAATTAATCCACTGCCGCGATTGACCTGCCGTTAGAACATTCCTAACATCGCCTTTCCACAACGCCGCCTTCCGGCACTACCGTGCCAGCGGTTTGACGATAACGAATCCACCTACAAGGGGAGATGCATGTTTCATTTCACCAAGAACACCATCGCTGCGGCGGTAACGGTAATGTTTGCAACCGCCGGCGCAGCATACGCAGCACCCGCCGCCAGCACGGACGAAATCGCACGCGTGATCGTCGGCTTCAAGGCAGGCGGCAAACAAAATGGCAAAGCCGCCATCGCGGCAGCCAAAGGCAACGTCAAAGTGGACATGGATGAGATCAACGCCACGGTCGCCGAAGTGCCGGCCAAGGCGCTCAAGGACTTGCGCAACAACCCGCACATCGAGTTCGTGGAAAACGACAGCAAGCGCTACCTGACGTCGCTGGCCACCCCATCGACCGGCACCCCATATAAAATCGGCCAGCAAGTGCCGTTCGGGATCGGCATGGTGCAAGCCGACCAGTTGCCGGACACCTATGCCGGCAACCGCTCCGTCTGCATCATCGACTCCGGCATCGACATGGCGCACGAGGACCTGGCCGGCAACCGCATGACGGGCAACACCAATCCCGGCACCGGTCCGTGGTACACCGATGAAAACCACCACGGCACCCACGTCGCCGGCACCATTGCCGCGCTGAACAACGCGGGCAAAGGCGTGGTCGGCGTCAACGCGAACGGCCAGTTGAACCTGCACATCGTCAAGGTGTTCGGCGCCGACGGCTGGGCCTATACCTCGACCCTGATTGGCGCCGCCAACAAGTGCGGCGCTGCGGGCGCCAACGTGATCAGCATGTCGCTCGGCGGCGACGAGCGCAGCATCGCGGAAGAACGGGTGTTCGACGGCTTGGCCAAGCGCGGTGTGTTGTCGATCGCTGCCGCCGGCAATGATGGCAACACGACGCAATCGTATCCGGCCGGCTACCCCAGCGTGATGTCGGTGGCGGCGCTCGATGAAAACAAGGTGATCGCCGCCTTCTCGCAATTCACGCCCAAAGTCGAAATCGCCGCACCGGGCGTCGGTGTGCTGTCCACCGTGCCGATGGGCAGCGGCCGTGAATCCGCGCTGAAAGTCGGCGCCACCACGTACGCGCCGGGCGGCATGGACGGTTCGCCGGCCGCCTCGGTCACCGCCCCGCTGGCGGACTTCGGCCTGGGCGATGTCACCAACGCCGCGATGGCCGGCAAAGTGTGCCTGATCAAGCGCGGCGCGATTGCCTTCAGCGTCAAGGTTGCCAATTGCCAGGCCAGCGGCGGTGTCGGCGCCGTGGTCTACAACAACGCACCGGAAGGCTTTGCCGGCACCCTGGGCGGCGCCGCCTCGTCGATTCCCTCGGTGACCGCATCGGGCGCGGAAGGCGCCACCCTGCAAACGCAACTGGGCCAGGCCGCCACCATCAACGTCACGGCCACCCACTATGCGTACTTCAACGGCACGTCGATGGCCACGCCGCACGTCTCGGCCGTGGCGGCGCTGGTGTGGAGCTACTTCCCCAACTGCAGCGCCAGCCAGATCCGCAACACGCTGAACAAGTCCGCGCAAGACCTGGGCGCGCCGGGCCGCGATGTGTACTATGGTTATGGCCTGGTGCAAGCCAAGGCCGCGCACGACCGCATCCGTGCTTCCGGCTGCAACAACTAAGTACGGCACACCACGCTGACAACGCCGCCTTCGGGCGGCGTTTTTTATTCTCGCAACCCTTGAATAAAGCAGTACTTTCTGCATCCCCCTCGCCACAACACATTTATTGTGCAGTGCGATTCAACGCTTGATTCCGGCGCACTCCCCTGTCAGCATGGGTTTCCTCAAAGCCCCCCTCCCCGCCCGGAGTCCTTCCCATGCGCCGCACGCCCGATATCAAGACCCGCTTTACCATGCTGCTCGCCTGCTTTACCCTTGGATTCATCGTCTATGGCGCCTGGTCCATCAAACTGTTGCAGGAAGTCCGCGTGACGGGGCCGATCTATGACCGCATCGTGCAAAGCAAGGACCTGGTGGCCGATATCCTGCCGCCACCGGAATACATCATTGAGTCATACCTGGTGGCGTTCCAGCTGCAAGCGGCAACCGAACAGCCGGAGCAGGAACGCCTGCAGCAACGGCTGCAGGCCTTGCAGGCGGATTACGATACGCGCCACCAGTTCTGGCTGCGGCAAACGCTGGAGCTGGAACTCAAACAGGCCTTCCTGACCGATGCCCACACGCCGGCGCAGGATTTCTATGGCGTGGTGCAGCGCGACTTGGTGCCCGCCATCCGCAAGCAGGACAAGGACGCCGTGGCGGCCGCCATGCAAGGCTTACGCACCCAGTATGAAAAGCACCGGCAAGCCGTCGACCGCGTGGTGGAAATGGCCAACAAGCGTTCCGCCGGCGATGAGGCCGCCGCGCGCGCCACGATTGAAGCGGCAAGCTGGCAAATGCCGGCCATCCTGCTGCTGTCGCTGGCCGCGGCGAGCAGCGTGGCGCTGCACATCCTGCGCCAGCTGTTCCGCCAGCTGGGCGGTGATCCCAGCACCGCGGCCGAACTGGCCGGCCGTATTGCCGCCGGCGACCTGACTGCCCCCATCCGCTTGCGCCCCGGCGACAGCAACAGCCTGCTGCATGCGATGCAAGCGATGCGCGACAACCTGGCGCTGATCGTATCGCGCGCCCGCAACGCGACCGAAGCGATATCCACCGCGTCATCGCAAATCGCCAGCGGCAACCAGGACCTGGCCACGCGCACCTCGGAGCAGGCCGGTTCGCTGGAACAAACCACCGCCTCGATGCAGGGCTTGACCGATACCGTGGCGCAAAACGCCGGCCTGGCGCAGCAAGCCAACCAGTTGGCCGACGCCGCTTCGCAAACCGCGCGCCGTGGCGGCGACGTGGTGACGCAAGTGGTGCGGACCATGGGCGCCATCAATGCCTCGTCGCACCGCATTGCCGACATCATCAGCGTCATCGACGGCATCGCCTTCCAGACCAATATCCTGGCGCTGAACGCCGCCGTGGAAGCGGCCCGCGCCGGCGAACAGGGCCGCGGCTTTGCGGTGGTAGCATCGGAGGTGCGCACGCTGGCGCAGCGCTCGGCCGCCGCCGCCAGGGAGATCAAGGAATTGATCGGCAATTCGGTCCAGCAAGTCGACGCCGGCAGCGCCCTGGCCGACCAGGCCGGCGCCACCATGCAGGAAGTGGTGGCCAGCATCGAGCGCGTGGCCGGCATCATGAGCGACATCACGCAGGCCAGCCACCACCAAAATGGCGGGATCGCCCAAGTGCACGACGCCTTGCGCCAAATGGATGCGGCCACCCATCAAAACGCGGCGTTGGTGGAAGAAGCCGCCGCCGCCGCGCAATCGATGCAGGCGCAGGCGGGGCAACTGGTGGATGTGGTCAGCGTGTTCCGGTTGCATGACGAGGCGGCGGTGCCGCTGCATGACGTGTCCACGCTGGCGCAAGTGCCGCGCGCCGGGAAGGACGTGCGGCGCCTGCGCGCGGCCTGAGGCCGCTGCGGCCATGCCGCAACACCAGCCAGGTCAGGCCTCGACCGGCCTCTCGCTGTCCGGCTCGGCCTGCTGCGCGGCCTGGCCCGCCTTGTCTGCTTTATGGGCCGCCTTGCACGCATACATGGCCTGGTCCGCATAGCGCATCAACTGGTCCGCCGCATCGCCATGCTCGGGATACAGCGCGATGCCGATACTGGCGCCGGCCTGCAGGCGCACGCCGCCCAATGGCAATGGCTTGCCGATCATCTTGTGGATCTTGGCCGCCACCGCCTCGGCCTGCGCCATGGAGTCGACATTTTCCAGCAGCGCCACGAATTCGTCGCCGCCGATGCGCGCCACCGTGTCGCACTCGCGCACACAGGTCACGATGCGGTTCGCCACCGATTGCAGCAACTGGTCGCCGACCGCGTGGCCATAGTCGTCGTTGACGCGCTTGAAGTCGTCGAGGTCGATGAACAGCAGCGCGCCACGCAAGCGGTCACGGCGGCTGCGCGCAAACGCCGATTGCAAGCGGTCCTGGAACAGACGGCGATTCGGCAGGCCGGTCAATTCGTCGTAGCGGGCCGCATACGCCAGGTCCGCGTGTAGCGCCAGCCGTTCAATCACCGTGGCAGCCTGCGCGGCGGCGAATTGCAGCACATCCCGGTCATGCGCGGACAGGATGCCGGCACGCTCGACATCGAAGCGCAATTCGCCAAATTTCATGCCCGGCGTGGAGATCGGCTCGGCCAGCCAGCATGAGGTGTCCAGCGCCGCCCCGCCGCAACCGGGGCTGGCCGCAGCATAGGCGACGCGCGCGCCGGGATCGAGCACCACCGCCATCCCGCGCAGCGGCATCAGCTCCAGCAAGATGGCGTGGAAAGCGGCAAACAGGGCGTCCTGCGACTGCGCGCCATGCGCCGCCGTCGACAGCGCCAGCATGCCGGCCAGGCGCTGTTCAGCCATCTTGCGTTCGCTGATGTCGTGTGCCACGCCGATGCGCAACTGGTCGCCCTCCGACCAGCGCGCCGTCCAGTGGATATGCGCCACGCTGCCATCCTTGCGCAGGTAACGGTTTTCAAAGCCAAAGGCTGGCCGCCCGGCCGCCACCTTGCCCATCTCGGCCATGGTGCGCCGCAGGTCCGCCGGGTGGATAAAGTCGAGTATCTGGCGCCCGATCATTTCCTCCGGCTGGTAGCCAAACACGGCGGTACAGGCCGGATTCACGTACGCGATCCGGCCGTCCTCTTCCACCAGGAAAACCACATCGAGCAGCAAATCCGCCAAACGGTGCAAAGTGTTGTTCATTGCCAGTACCAGCCAGTCGGTTGGTTGATTATAGCAAGCCACCGTGACTATGCCGCCACCGACAGCGCCCGTGGCGACACTGGCGTCATTTCGTTGTAATGCGCCCTCAATCCGCGCCGCCGCGCATGTCGCCCGATGCTGGCTGAGACCGCCCGGCGCTTGTATAGTGTCGTCTCCATTCAACCAACCGGGACCAGCAGCGCATGGATGATTTCATCGGGGTGTACGACAACGCCCTCACACCGGAGCAGTGCGAACACATCATCGGGCGCTTCAACGCCAGCAAGGACGTCAGCCGTGGCAAGACCGGGCAAGGTGTCGACGTCAGCAAAAAAGACAGCTACGACATCACGATTTCCAATTACAAGGAATGGAACGATGTGTCGAACCTGATGATGTCGGCGGTGCTCAAGCACCTGGGCAGCTATGTGAGCCAATACCGCATGCTGCTGATGGGCGCCTTGTCGCCAACGCTGCTGCATCCGGTGACGGGGCAGCCAGCGGTGTTGTCGCTGGACAACTTCGACGATTTCGATGCCGGGAGTATCAGCGATGTGATCCGCGCCATGTACCGTGGCGGCGCGATCAACCTGCAAAAGTACCTGCAGAACAGCGGCGGCTACCATCACTGGCATTCCGAGGTGTATCCGCAGAACGCGACCTGCGAGACACTGCACCGGGTGCTGCTGTTCCAGTTCTACCTGAACGACGTGCAGGAAGGCGGTTCGACCGAGTTCCTCTACCAGAAGCGCCACGTGGAGGCGCGCCAGGGCCGCCTGGTGATCGCCCCGGCCGGCTTCACCCATTCGCACAAGGGCCACGTCTCGAAGAGCGGCGACAAATACGTCGCCACCTCCTGGATCCTGTTCCAGCGCGCCGAAACCCTGTACGGCAGATGACACTTGCTGTTACATGCAACCGATTGACCGCCATCAGCGCAGCCCCGATACTTGCCGGATTTCTTACGCCATTCACCCCACCAAGGAGATCCCCAGTGAAGAAAAACGCCCTGCTGGCTACCACCATGCTGTTGGCTACCGCGGCCGCCACCGCCGCGGACCCCGTCCCCAAAATCGATGCGCAGCGCCTGTCGCACGACGTCAAAGTCCTGGCATCCGATGCATTCGAAGGCCGCGGGCCGAACACGGCCGGCGAAACCCGGACCGTCAATTACCTGATCGAACAATTCAAGGCGGCCGGCCTGAAGCCGGGCGGCGACCTGGTCAAAGGCAAGCGCGCCTGGACCCAGGAAGTCCCGCTGGGCCGTTTTGAAATCAAAGGCCCGGTCGCGCTGACCCTGAATGATGGCAAATCCAGCCAGACCTTCCTGCAGGGCGACCAGATGGCCGTGCGCGCCGCCATGAATGGTCAACAGCGCGTCGACTTCGACAAGGCACCGCTGGTGTTCGTCGGCTACGGCGTCAAGGCGCCGGAGCGCAACTGGGATGACTTCAAGGGCGTCAACCTGAAGGGCAAGCTGGCGGTGGTGCTGATCAACGACCCGGACTTTGAAACCGGCCAGGGCGATTTCGGCGGCAAGGCCATGACTTACTACGGCCGCTGGACGTATAAATATGAAGAGATGGCGCGCCAGGGCGCGATCGGCACCATCATCGTGCATGAAACCGCGCCGGCCTCGTATGGCTGGCCGACCGTGAAAAATTCCAACACCAACGTCATGTACGACATCGTGCGCAAGGAGCCGGGCAAGTCGCACGCGCCAATGGAAGCCTGGATCCAGCGCGACGTGATGGTGGACTTGTTCCAGCGCGCCGGCCTGGATTTCGAAGCGGCGAAAAAACAGGCGCAAACGCGCGACTTCAAGCCGGTCGAACTGAAGGGCATCACCCTGTCCGCGCACTATGCGGTCGATACACAGATCATCAAATCGCAGAACGTGGCGGCGATGCGTGAAGGGACCAGCCAGAAAGACCAGACCGTGATCTACAGCGGCCACTGGGACCACCTGGGCGTCGGCTTGCCGGACGCCAGGGGCGACACGATTTATAACGGCGCGGTCGACAATGCCACCGGCATCGCGGCCCTGCTGGAACTGGGCCGCGCCTATGCCCAGGCCCCGGCCCCGAAACGCAGCGTGGTGTTCCTGGCCGTGACGGCGGAAGAAAAAGGCTTGCTCGGCTCCGAGTACTACGCGGCCAACCCGCTGTACCCGCTGGCCACCACGGCCGGCGTCATCAACATGGACGCCCTGAGCCCGCAAGGCCCGGCCCGCAACTTCACGACTTCCGGCAGCGCCAGGCTCGATTTGATGGATGCGCTGGTGGCCAAGGCCAGGCAATGGAACATCAGCTACTCGCCGGATCCGAAGCCGGAAGCCGGCCACTTCTTCCGCTCCGACCACTTCCCGCTGGCCAAGCGCGGTGTCCCGGCCTTCTCGTTCGGCTCCGGCGAAGACTGGGAAGACGGCGGCCTGGCGGCGGGCAAGGCCGCGGAAGAGGCGTACAACACCCATCACTACCACCAGCCGTCCGACGAATGGAGCGCCAAGTGGCCTTTCACCGGCATGGCGCGCGACCTGCAATTGCTGTACAGCCTGGGCCGTGATCTTGCCGACTCGAAAGATTGGCCAAACTGGGGCAAGGATTCGGAATTCCGCGCCCCACGCGATGCCAGCGCCGCGAAACGTCATTAATCCGCCACGCTGAAGCCTGCCTCCCGGGTGTCATGCCCGGGAGCGTAGTGTGCTGACAACACCTTCTCCTGCCGTCACAACGGCGTCACCAGACCCCGCTAAAATCAGATCAGGTAACGGCCCACCCGTTCAGGGAGAGATTGCTATGCCTTGTCTGTTTCACCACTCTGCCAGCCCGACTGCAGCATTGCCGGCTGCCCCTGCCCTGCCTGTGCCGGTCCGGCCTGCGCGCGCCAAGCGGATTTCCCACGATATAAAAATCCGCTCTCACATTGCGGAACGCGACCGCGCAACCATGCGCGGCGATCGCTTCATTTTCTGAAAAACAATTTCACATAGCAAAAACATTCCCGTAAGTACTTGAAAGATAACGGGCAATTTAAGTTATATGTCTTATATAAGACATCTTTTACAAAACTCAAAAGAGGTCTACTATTTAGTCATGCAGTCAGCTTTTGGATTCAGTACCGGACCGCGTCTCGCAACAGTTTCTTAATTCACTTAGGATCACTACCATGTCTACCTACAACGACGACATCAAAGCCATTGCTACCCTGAAAGACAAAGAAGGCAGCGCCTGGAACGCCATCAATCCGGAATCGGCCGCCCGCATGCGCGCCCAGAACAAATTCAAGACCGGCCTGGATATTGCCCGTTACACCGCCGGCATCATGCGCGCCGACATGGCCCGCTACGATGCCGATCCGTCGCAGTACACCCAGTCGCTGGGTTGCTGGCACGGTTTCATCGGCCAGCAAAAGCTGATCTCGATTAAGAAGCACTTCAACAGCACCGACCGCCGCTACCTGTACCTGTCGGGCTGGATGATCGCCGCCCTGCGTTCGGAATTCGGCCCGCTGCCAGACCAGTCGATGCACGAAAAAACCGCCGTGTCGGCCCTGATCAAAGAGCTGTACACCTTCCTGCGCCAGGCTGACGCCCGCGAACTGGGCGGCCTGTTCCGCGAACTGGATGCGGCCGACGCGGCTGCCAAGCCAGCGATCCAGGCCAAGATCGACAACCACGTGACGCACATCGTGCCGATCATCGCCGACATCGACGCCGGCTTCGGCAATGCGGAAGCGACCTACCTGCTGGCCAAGCAAATGATCGAAGCGGGCGCCTGCTGCATCCAGCTGGAAAACCAGGTGTCGGACGAGAAGCAATGCGGCCACCAGGACGGTAAAGTCACGGTGCCGCACGAAGACTTCCTGGCCAAGATCCGCGCCGTGCGCTACGCCTTCCTGGAACTGGGCGTGGAAGACGGCGTGATCGTGGCCCGTACCGACTCGCTGGGCGCCGGCCTGACCAAGCAAATCGCTTACACCAACGAGCCGGGCGACCTGGGCGACCAGTACAACTCGTTCCTGGACGTGGAAGAAGTCACCACCGACACCATGAAAAACGGCGACGTCGTGATCAAGCAAGGCGGCAAGCTGGTGCGTCCTAAGCGCCTGCCTAGCAACCTGTTCCAGTTCCGCGCCGGCACCGGCGAAGCGCGCTGCGTACTCGATTGCATCACCTCGCTGCAAAACGGCGCCGACCTGCTGTGGATCGAAACCGAAAAACCACATATCGCCCAGATCGGCGGCATGGTGTCGGAAATCCGCAAGGTGATCCCGAACGCGAAACTGGTGTACAACAACAGCCCATCGTTCAACTGGACCCTGAACTTCCGCCAGCAAGTGTATGACCGCATGAAGGAAGAAGGCAAAGACGTGTCGGCCTACGAACGCGCCAAACTGATGAGCGTCGAATACGACACCACCGAACTGGCGATCGAAGCCGACGAGAAGATCCGCACCTTCCAGGCTGACGCGGCCCGCGAAGCCGGCATCTTCCACCACCTGATCACGCTGCCTACGTACCACACCGCCGCGCTGTCGACCGACAACCTGGCCAAGGAATACTTCGGCGACCAGGGCATGCTGGGCTACGTGGCCGGCGTGCAGCGCAAGGAAATCCGCCAGG
>Ga0307408_100000464_pt1 | contig 35518 bp, 40 predicted proteins | sample 322Cmetagenome_FD_202116 | JGI IMG/M metagenome (GOLD analysis project Ga0307408, IMG submission 202116) | Maize rhizosphere microbial communities from greenhouse at UC Davis, California, United States - 322HYB-C-3 | ecosystem: Host-associated > Plants > Roots > Rhizosphere > Soil | place...
GGATGAGACTGAGGTTTCAAACGTTGACTGGCTTGAATATTTGTATGATCTTCGTCTGAAATTCCCAAACGACAGGGAACTTTACTATAATGCTTTGCCAGATACCCTGGTTTGGCGTCGCCCACTTTCTTATAACGAACCTTATGTAGATAACTACCTTCGCCATCCGGCATATCAGGATTATCCAGTAGTAGGTATTAGCTGGGAACAAGCAGTTGCGTATGCCGAGTGGAGGACCGACCACGTAAACGAAGGTATCCTTCGGGAAAAAGGAATTTTAGCCGACTTCAGAAGCAAGTCTGGTAAAGGAAAAGGTCAGGCGGCCGGAACAGCAACAGCATCAGCAGAACCATTTAATACAGATATATATTTGAATGGCCAATTCAGAGGTGAGGGCATTGATGGAAAGAAGATGATAAAAGATCTGAGTCCGAATGCTCAGGCGTCGGCTGGAGCAGGATCCAAAAAAACAGCCCCTATCCGCCCGGCCAGATTAGAAGATGGCATTTTAACCCCTCCTTATCGCTTACCAAGTGAAGCTGAATGGGAATATGCTGCACTTGCTTTAGCCGGAAACACCGAGTATGAAAACATTAACGATGGAAAAATTTATCCATGGAATGGCTTAGGTGTTCGTTCGGCACGTCAGAATACCCGCGGTTTAATTATGGCCAACTTTAAAAGAGGTCAGGGTGACAACATGGGTACTGGTGGTTACCTGAACGATAAAGCTGATATTACCGCTCCGGTAAGAAGTTATTTACCAAACGATTTTGGATTGTATAACATGGCCGGAAACGTGAACGAATGGGTTCGTGATACTTACAGAAAATTATCTTACGAAGACTTTGAAGACTTTAACCCTTTCCGCGGTAACGAGTTTATCAATAAAAGGCTTACTGATAGAAATACAGGTGTTTATGCGAAAGACAAGTATGGAAAGCCAATAAAAGATAAGGCACCATCTAGAAAGAAACAAACCTGGAAGGAACTAACCGGCGGTGTTGATTCTTCACAAAACACATCAATTGCAGGAAAAGCGTTTAACCCAGATATGAGAGGTTACAGCGATACAGTAAACGCTGCTTTATATGGAAAAACCACCTTGGTTAATGATAGATCTAAAGTTTATAAAGGCGGATCATGGAATGACAGAGCATACTGGCTAAACCCTGCAACAAGACGCTTTATGCAACAAGATGAGTCGAGTGCAGAAGTTGGTTTCAGATGTGCCATGAACATGGTAGGAACAGCCGAGATTAATCCAAAAGGAAAACCTCAGTTCCGTCAGCCACCTTCAAAAGCGGCTAAAAAAGCAAGGAAATAAGACATACTTGAAATAAAAAAGCCCCGCTGTCTAAATGACAACGGGGCTTTTTATATACAGTACAGCTTTTACTTTCCTAGAGTGAGGTTTTTCAAGTTGTCTGCTCTGCTAAATTCATTCTTAATTGTCTTTCTGGACCTGGCAAAGCAGATGATTAAATGAAGCCCACATAGCCCCTCGAAGAACCTCTTAATTAATTAATTAATTAATTAATTAATGCATACTGCACAAGATTCGCCCCCATTCGCAGTGCTTTCTGCCTGGTCTCTTCAGAATCTCCCTGATAAGTGCCCGCGTCCTCCCAGCCATTGCCCAGGTCACACTCATACGTATAATAGCAAACAACACGTCCTTTATAGATTAATGCAAACCCTTGTGGTCGTTTATTATCATGCTCGTGAATTTTAGGTAAACCACCCGGGAATTTAAACTTCTGATTATAGATGACATGATTAGCTGGTAACTCCACAAAATCAAGTTCAGGAAAAACCTTCTTAATCTGTGGCCTTACAAACTTATCAAGCCCATAGTTGTCGTCAATGTGCAAAAAACCACCACCAATCAAGTACTTTCGCAAATTTTGGGCCTCCTGATCAGAGAATTGCACATTACCATGCCCGGTCATATAAACAAACGGATAATTAAAAATCTCCACACTGCCAGCCTCCACAATTGCTTCATCTGCATCAAAATTCGTTTTCAGATTCTTATTGCAAAAATCTATCAGATTAGAAAGAGCCGTTCTGTTGGCATACCAGTCTCCCCCACCATTGTACTTTAGCTTAGCCAATTTATAGGTTGCTACTTTAAAGCCCGACAAAGGCAATAACAGCAGTAGCAACGCTACAATATTTTTCACATGTTGAACCTTCATATTTGCTTTGTCTTAAATTCCCCTGTTAAGAAAGTTGATTTCAAAACAGGCCTCCAGTGCAGCAGTCTCAGTCCTTAACCGACTGGCACCCAAAGTAATTCCTTTAAAATTTGAGGCTTGAGCCTGGCTAACTTCTGCTGGACTAAAATCGCCCTCCGGACCAATAAGAATCGTGTAATTTCCTCCCAACTGTATGTAAGACCTTAGCTCGGATTTAAGATCGTCCATGCAGTGTGCTATAAACTTTTCACCAGTTGCGGTCGCCACAAAATCTTTATACTTGGTTAAGGGATTAAGTTTGGGATGATAAGCTTTTAATGACTGTTTAACCGCCGACGTTATAATCTTATTTAGCCTATCCAGCTTCACTTCTTTTCTTTCGGATCTTTCGCACAGCAACGGCGTGATCTCGTCAATACCAATTTCTGTAGCCTTTTCAAGGAACCACTCCAATCGCTCAATATTCTTTGTCGGAGCTACAGCGATATGTAGATAATGATTACGCTTGTTATACTCCCGCTTAACTTCTACCAGTTCAAGTAATGTTTTCTTTGGGTTTGGGTCTGATATCTTCGCGGTATAAAACCCTCCCCTCCCATCAATTAAAAAAACCCTATCGTCTTTCTCAAGACGAAGTACTTTAACGCAATGTTTGCTTTCCTCTTCACTTAAAGTATAAAATTCGCCTTCAATATCGGGAGTATAAAAAAGATTCATGTCTGTTTACAGCTTTATTCAAAAATAAAAAAAGCCTTTACAGAATAAAGGCTTTAAATGTTTGATACTTATAATATCGTTATTTAATGAAGATCTACAGCATCTTCAGGATTGATTTCGAGATCAAATTTCACAGATTCAATATTCTGTTCAGTCTTTTTCAGAACAGTAATTGTGTATCCATAAAAATCTTTTCTTTCACCAACTTCCGGAATCTTACCGAAGATATCACTTACAAGACCTCCTACGGTATCGTAATCCTCGTCTTCAGGAAGATCATGCGGTAAATACTCGTTCACATCATAGATAGTTGCGGAAGCATTTACTATAAATTCATGTTCAGAAACCCGCTCTACAATCGGCTTTTCTTCATCAAACTCATCCTGAATTTCACCAACTAGTTCTTCAACAATGTCTTCAAGGGTAACCATGCCAGCTGTACCGCCAAATTCATCAAGCACAATTGCTATCTGGATTCTGCGTAACTGGAATTCACCTAAAAGGTCATTTATCTTTTTTGTCTCAGGGATAAAATAAGGCTTTCTGATAATGTCTTTCAACACCAGCTCCTTATTACTTGCTACAATAGGCAAAATATCCTTGGCATGAACAATACCTACAATCTTATCGATGGTTTCATCGTAAACTGGTATCCTTGAATATCCTTCCTTGATAATAATTTCAAGCAATTCATCAGAAGGCGTATTGATTTCAATTCCAGAGATTTTAGTTCTTGGAACCATGATATTTTTCACAACCCGCTCGTTAAAATCGAAAACGTTTTTAATGAGCTCATGCTCGTTCACATCCAGGGCACCGGTCTCCTTCCCCTGATCCAAAAGATATTGCAGCTCTTCCGAACTATGGCTGGATTCATGACCGCCAACGGAATGAATTCCCAATCCCCTTAAAATCAGGTTAGCGAACCCGTTAAGCAACATAATGAACGGCCTAAACACCAGGTAGAAGAAGTGAAGCGGCAAAGAAACTCCCATGGTTATGGCAATTGGCTTCTGAATAGCCAATGACTTTGGAGCCAGCTCGCCAAACACAATATGAAGAATAGTGATCAACGTAAACGCAATGATCGGAGAAAGCGTCTTTGTTACCCAACCTATAAACTCCGGATTGGCATTAAAGAAAAGCAGCGTACTGCTTATAATATGCTCCATCACCTCTTCTCCTACCCATCCTAGTCCAAGAGAAGCGAGCGTTATACCCAATTGTGTTGCAGCAAGATATCCGTCAAGATGTTGTAAGATATGCTTTGCTGTTTTTGCAATTCTGTTACCAGATTTTGCAGATACTTCTATCTGGGACGCCCGAACTTTAACGATGGCAAATTCAGCTGCCACGAAAAACCCGTTCAGAAAAACCAGAAAAAAGGTCCAGAATAACTGCAAACCTATAGAAGAATCAGCCTGAGCGTCAACCATTTAATTATGCGTTAGTAACAAAAGTACTATTATATAATTCCATGCTTTCGTGAATTATTTTGTAAGCATATTCTCTGCCATGCAGCTGCTCAATTGTAACGTTTTTATGTTCTAAGGCCTTATAGTCCTGAAAGAACCTTACAATTTCTTTCATTGCGTGTGGAGGCAAGTTCTCCAGATCCTCGATGTAATTTACAGACATGTCGTTTTTAGCAACAGCGATGATCTTATCATCCTGCTCACCATTATCAACCATGTGCATTACGCCGATAACTTTCGCCTCGATTATTGACATCGGAAAAACGTCTACAGAACATAGCACAAGAATATCCAAAGGGTCTTTGTCATCGCAATAGGTTTGCGGAATAAAACCGTAATTGGCAGGATACATCACGGAAGAGAACAGAATACGGTCTAAACGTAATAAGCCGAAATCTTTATCAACTTCGTACTTTGCCTTAGAACCTTTAGGAATTTCAATAATTGCGTTAACAAAAGCAGGTATTTCCTCGCCAGGAGCTACCTTATGCCAAACATGATCTTTATCCATTTTTTATTTTTGTCTTAATTTGATTTCTTTGATAGTACCCTGCTTTTAGCATACGTCCAAACCAGCGGTATAGCAGTTACTATCACAAATCCGGCAATGATAAAGGCCAGATAGTCGTTTACTTGTTTTTCAAATTTCATACCTAAAAAGTATCCTAATAAGGTTAATGAAATTATCCATAAAACAGCTCCAATGATATTATAAATAGCAAACTTAGCAATATTTACACCTATTGCACCCGCTACTATCGGTGCAAATGTGCGTACTATAGGAATAAACCTTCCTGCTATAAGGGCAAATGCACCTTGTTTGTTGTAGTACTCCTGCGCTGAAAGGACGTACTGCTTTTTAAAGAACAGCGAGTCGTGCCGTTTATACAACATTGAACCGGTTTTTTTACCGAACCAATAGCCTACAAAGTTTCCAAGTATTGCTGCAAAGATTAAGCCCGCTATCAGGACAAATATAGAAGTATCTAATTTATCGGTTGCAACGAACATGCCTGCCAGGAACAGCAGATAATCTCCGGGAAGGAAGAATCCGAAGAAAAGACCGGTTTCAGCAAAAACCACAAAAAGGAGAACATAAAATCCTCCTTCTTTTAGTAATCTTTCCGCATCTATAAGCTGATGGATCGAGTCCCAGAGTTCGTGCATAAGCGAATATCCGTAAATCTACGAATATTAATAATTATTTTAATTAATCAAATGAGCCTGGTTATCAAATCAGGATAAATACCTAATGCTACAGTTATAATAGCCGATATACCAAGCACAAATTTAAATAAAGGAGACACAACTAGCTCATTTCTTTCTGCTGATTTGAAATACATGGCGACTATGACCCTGAAGTAATAGAATATGCCGACCAACGCATTTAAAACAGCGAACACCACAAGATAAATATGCAAGCCAGCCAGTGCCCGGTTAAACATCAATAGTTTACCAATGAAACCTGCAGTTAGCGGGATTCCAGCTAATGACAACATTGCTACAGTTAATGTAAATGCCAGAAACGGATTTTTCTTAGCGATACCGTTAAAGCTATCGAAGCTATCATTTCCAACTTGTCTTTGAAGTATTATTAATACGGCAAAGGCAATAATTGAGGCAACAGAATAAGCTGCTGCATATACAAATACCGACGAATCTGACTCGCTGTTTATGGAGATTAAAGCAAATAGCATATAACCAACATGCGAAATACTTGAATAAGCCAGCATTCTCTTAAAATGTTGCTGATAGACGGCGGTTACGTTTCCTATTAATAAAGACAAGGCCGCAAAAGTTACGAAGATTGGAATCCAGAAACTTTGAACCGGAGTAAAGCAGAAAATAAATAAACGCAGAAAAGCAGCAAAACCAGCTGTTTTTACTACGGTACTCATGAAAGCTGTAATTAATGCAGGGGAACCCTCATAAACATCGGGAGCCCAGAAATGGAAGGGAGCAGCACCAACTTTGAAAGAAAGTCCGACTATCATTAATAAAATACCACCATAGAAAATGGGGGAAACAGCCTGCGGATTCTGAACTACATAATCTCTGATCTGCTCTAAGTCGAATGATCCGGTAGCTCCGTAAATTAGAGCTACTCCAAACAATAAGAAACCTGTAGAAAAGGCCCCCATCAGGAAGTACTTCAAAGCTGCTTCGTTAGATGCAAAATCCTTCTTTTTTATCCCTGCCAAAATGTACAGACTTACAGACATAATCTCAATTCCGATAAATAACATGGTTAAATTATGGAACGAAACCATCACAATAATTCCTGCCAAAGCGAATAGAATAACAGAGTAATATTCGGCAACGTGATCTGAAATCCGTTCGAAATAATCATTCGACAAAAGGAAAATCAGTATAGTTGAAAGAATAGTTATAGATGAGAAGGCAACAGCATACTTATCGAAAAGCATCATGCCACTATAAATAGGTTCGGCAAATGTATTCCATTGCGATACCGCAAAACCAAGAGCAGCAATAAGGCCAATTAACGTAACCGGCAACAATGCCTTTTTTGCCTTATATAGTCCGAGGTAAAGGACAACTATTGCTAATATGGATATAGTAATTAAAGTACTCATTTTCTGTTTTAATAGCTTAGAAGCCTGTTTTAATAACTTGCAACACTTCCTATTTTACCGTTAACGTAATCAATTAAGGCTTTAACCGATGGTTCAGATATAGAAAGGATTGGTTTAGGATAAACTCCGATGAAAATCACCAGGGCACAGATGATAAAAAGAACCAGTTTTTCATTTCCATTGATGTCCCTGAAAGAGATAGTCGCTTCGTTAGTATCACCAAGCATCACCTTTTGGTAAGTCCTTAGCATATAAACAGCACCGAAGATAATGGTAAGACCTGCTATTGCTGCACCCCATATGTTATAGTTGAAAACGCCCATCAACAACAAAAACTCACCAATAAAACCATTCGTTAGAGGCAGTGCCACCGTTCCCAAAAGAATAATTAGAAATGTTATCGCGAAGGTTGGAGCAGCTTTAGCAATTCCGCCCATTTGATCGACCTCTCTTGTATCAAGTCTTCGGATAATAATATCCAGCACAAAAAATAAACCTACTACGTTTATACCGTGATTAAGCATCTGGATCATCGCTCCTTGAAGTCCATTCAGATTCCAAACGAAAATACCTGCTGCAATTAAACCTACGTGCCCGATGGATGAATAAGCGACCAGGCGTTTTACATCTTTCTGAGTGAAGGCAATAATTGAAGCGTAAACAATTCCAATAATGGATAAAGCCAATACATACGGGCCCCAATGGGCAAATCCAAGCGGAGCAATAGGAATCAACCAACGGATTACACCATAAATACCCATCTTCAGCATAATTCCAGATAGCAACATAGTGCCTGTTGTGGGCGCCTCTGTATAAGTATCAGGTTGCCAGGTATGGAAGGGAAATATTGGCATTTTAATGGCAAAGGCCAGGAAGAAAGCAAGGAAAACCCAGTTTTGAGCATCAGCACTTAAGGCCGTCTGATAAAATGCCTGCAAGTCGTAGGTTTTATACGCCGTCTGCTGGGCAAGATAGATCATACCAACTAGCATGATTAAACTTCCGGCTATTGTATAAATAAAAAACTTGATATTAACCTTAATGCGGTTCTGACCACCCCAAATTGCGCAGATAAAGTAGATCGGGATCAAAGCGGCTTCCCATCCTACATAAAATAAAAAGGCGTCTAAAGCTGTAAATACAACTAAAAGTCCGCTCTGCATAAACAACACTAAGCCGTAAAATGCTCCTGGATTCTTATAGTCGTGATTAAAACTCGATAATATGATAATCGGAATTAATCCATTGGTTAATAAAACCAGTACCATGCTTATCCCATCAACACCCACGTTAAAACGTGATCCTAACGATAAAAACCAGGAATAATCTGCGGTGAATTGAGTGCCAGCCTGTGGATTAAAATTCGAAAGCATATAGGCTGTTAGCCCCAATGACACTAAAGACCAGATTAAAGCAACCGTTTTTGCCAGCTGCTGTTTGCCCAAAAGAGCCGTTACAGCCGCCCCTATTACAGGTAAAAATATAAGGAGTAAGATAATTTCCATTTATAGTATTCTTTTCCTCTTATTTAATAATTAGAAATCCATAAGCCAGCAAACCAACTATACCAGCAATCATCATAAAAATATAAAAGCCGATGTTGCCCGTTTGCAACAATCTCAAGCCTTTGCTTGCTTCAGATGCTACACGTCCAAAACCATTTACAAGACCATCAATTACGGCTTTATCAACAATACGATAGAAAAAGCCTGAAAGAGCATTCAGTGGTTTTGTTATGATGAAGTTATACAGCTCATCTACATAATATTTGTTGTAAGACAAGTTTGCCAAAGCACCTCTATCCGCCGTATCAGGCACGGGAACGTGACTATTTTTTGCATACCTCACATAAGCTATCAATGCTGCAAGTAATGCACCTCCAACCGAAATAGCCATTAGCATGTATTCTGTATTATGACTTAAATGCGTTTCGTGCACTTTCGCTGTTGATGCAGCGAAAACAGGCTCAAGGAACTTAGCCAACCAGTGGTTTCCATGTAACGCTTCCGGCACACCGATAAAACCTCCCACAACCGAAAGAATGGCAAGCACGATTAGCGGGAATGTCATAGAGGCTGGCGACTCATGTAAATGATGCTCTTGCTCGTGTGTTCCTCTGAACTTACCAGAGAAGGTAAGAAACAACATTCTGAACATATAAAATGCAGTGAACATAGCACCAATAACACCTAAAACCCACAATAATTTGTTATGCTCAAAAGTGTGGGCTAGTATTTCATCCTTGGAGAAAAATCCTGCAAAAGGAAAAATACCGGCGATCGCAATAGTTCCTATTAACATGGTCGTATAGGTGATCTTCAGTTTACCACTTAAGCCTCCCATAGCGCGCATATCCTGTTCATTGCTCATTGCGTGAATTACAGAACCTGCACCAAGGAACAATAAAGCTTTGAAGAATGCATGTGTAATTACGTGGAAGAAAGCACCGGTATACGCACCAACTCCCAATCCCAAAAACATATAACCTAACTGAGATACTGTTGAGTAAGCCAACACTTTCTTAATATCGGTTTGTGTAATAGCTATCGTAGCCGCCAGTAATGCTGTAGCAACACCAATAATGGCAATTATATTGAGTGTAAAAGGAGCCAGGGTAAATAAAATATTTGACCGGGCAATCATATAAATACCAGCTGTAACCATTGTTGCTGCGTGGATTAAAGCAGAAACAGGCGTCGGTCCGGCCATGGCATCTGGCAACCAGGTAAATAGGGGTATCTGGGCTGATTTACCAGTAGCTCCAATGAATAACAGTATGGTAATAAGCACAACCAAATTGTTATTTGGAGCCATTTTAGCTACCTGAGGGAATACTTGAGAAAATTCGAGGCTTTTGAATAAAGCGAAAATTAAGAATATCCCCAAAAGGAATCCTAAATCGCCGATACGGTTCATCACAAAAGCCTTTTTAGCAGCACTTGCGTAGGATGGATTTGTATACCAGAAACCGATCAGCAGGTAAGAACATAAACCCACACCTTCCCATCCAATAAACATTACTACGTAGTTTGAACCTAAAACCAGCAGTAACATAAAGAACACGAACAGGTTAAGATAAGCAAAAAACTTAGCGAAACCGGCATCATGGTGCATATAACCGGTAGAATAAACGTGTATTAAAAACCCAATTCCTGTTACAATAAGCAACATAATTGAACTTAAGGGATCTACCTGAAATGAGAATGGAATGGACAAGCTGCCTACCTTAATCCACTCAAAAACCGTATAATTAAATGATTGTACAGCACCGGAATTTATCTCAGTAAAAATTCCAATACTTACTATGAATGAAAGCAGAACCGTTAGACTTCCAATAAAACCAACGACACCCTTTGGTAAAACATTCCGCCCTAAGCCGTTGATGAAGAAACCTATCAAGGGCAGCAAAGGAATTAACCAGACTAATTGTGTAAACATGAACGCTTTATATTACGTTTATCTATAAGTTTAACCTAAAAATTTTGCGACTACCACTTCAACCTGTTCAACACGTTAATATCGGTTGAATTGGTGTTACGGTAAATCATCACGATAATTGCAAGCCCAACCGCTACTTCGGCAGCAGCCAGAGCCATAATGAAGAATACGAATACCTGTCCGGATGCATCTCCTCTATAGGCCGAAAATGCTGTAAGAAGCAGGTTCACCGCGTTCAGCATTAACTCTACCGACATAAAAATCACAATAGCATTTCTGCGGATTAAAACGCCGATAACCCCAATTGTGAAAATAATAGCACTGAATAAAATATAATGATTGAGTGGGACTCCCTGTATTGATTGTATAACTGACTCCATTTATATTTTTTTAGGATCTTTTTTTGCTAAAAGGACTGCTCCGACCATTGCAGAGAACAGCAACAGAGACGATACTTCAAAGGGAAGAAGAAATTCGCTGAAAAGCACCTTTCCAAGGTTTTTCACCAAACCAATTCCCTGATCTTTTAAAACCAATGGCGCCGACCCGGCACTAGCTTTTAAAGACCCTACCAAAGTAACCAACAGACATAAGCCGGCAACAACACCAGCAATTTTAATCAGGTTGGATTTCATTGGCTCGGTGTCTTTGTTCAGATTTAAAAGCATCAGAACGAACAGGAAAAGAACCATGATTGCACCCATGTAAACAATGAAATTTACAATCGCCAAAAACTGCGCGTTTAATAGCACATAATGAATTGTGAATGTAAAGAACGTAACAATGAGGTATAAAACACTATGCACCGGGTTCTTGGAAAAGATCACCAGCAGTGAAAAAAAGGTGGAAAGAAACGCTACTAAATAGAATAGGTTCATTAATTCTATGGTTTTATAATGCCCCGGTTAAAAAGGGGGCTTTAATTTCTTATGATTTGAAAGGAGCTTCTACCAGCTTGTCCTTACCGTAAATAAAATCTTTTCTTAAATAATCGGCGGTAACGATCGGGCCATCAAGGTAGATCGCTTCTTTCGGACACGCTTCCTCGCATAAGCCGCAGAAGATACATCTCAGCATATTTATTTCATAAACAGCTGCATACTTTTCCTCGCGATATAAATGCTCCTCACCTTTTTGGCGTTCTGCGGCCGTCATGGTAATCGCTTCAGCCGGACAAGCTAAAGCACAAAGGCCACAGGCTGTACAACGCTCTTTACCATTTTCATCTCGCTTAAGAGAATGCATCCCTCTCCAGTTTTCAGAAACCGGACGGGTTTGTTCAGGATAGAAAACTGTTTCTTTCTTCTTGAACATATGACGAAAAGTAATTGCAAGACCTTTGAATATGGATGGGAGGTAAATCCTTTCCATGAAGCTCATTGGCTTTTGCTCTAATACTTTTTTTCTGTTAGTTAATGATTCCATCAATCCTCCTTCCCCTTGCGGGAAATCTCTCTGTTAGTTTATGTAATCGAATATATTGATAGCCAGTCCAGTTAACACAATATTAGTGATGGCCAATGGAATAAGTACTTTCCACCCCAGATTCATCAGTTGATCGTACCTAAAACGAGGTATTGTCCATCTTATCCACATGAAGAAGAAAATGAAGAATACAATCTTAAGCATCAAAACGCCAAAACCAATAAGAGGTCCAAATACTGGTCCAACAGCCTCGTTCACCACATCCATAAAAGGATAATTATATCCTCCAAAGAATAAGGTAGCCATAACCGCCGATGAAACAAACATATTGATATACTCGGCAAACAAGAATGCACCTAGTTTAAATCCTGAATATTCTGTGTGATAACCCGCAACAAGTTCATTTTCACTTTCCGGCAAGTCAAACGGAGTACGATTACATTCCGCGAAAGCACAAACAAGGAAAAGCAAGAAACCTAATGGTTGTTTAAAGACGTTCCAGCTAAAATAACTGCCATCCCAAAAACCATGCTGCTGCTCAGCAATCTCTTTTAATGATAACGTACCAGACATCATCAACAAAGCAATCAAAGAAAGCCCCATTGCAATCTCATAACTGATATTTTGAGATGCAGCACGAATAGATCCCATTAGGGAGAACTTATTATTTGATGACCAGCCCCCGATCATTATCCCATAAACACCTAAGGAAACAACTCCGAAAATATATAGGATACCTACGTTGATGTCGGTAACCTGGAGCTCAACTAGGGAATCGCCTATTTTAATTGGCTGCCCCCATGGAATTACGGCGCTACCTATACACGCTGTTAACAAAGCAAGCGAAGGCCCCATAATAAATAGGAATGGATTGGATTCGGAAGGGATAATCTCTTCTTTGAAGAACATTTTACCTCCATCGGCTAATGGCTGTAGCATTCCATTCCATCCCGCCCTGTGCGGACCAACACGTCCTTGAAGGAATGCTGCAATTTTTCGTTCAGCAAGGGTAGAATAGGCTGCAACTCCTAAGGATATGCTAAAAATTACAGATACCAGTATTACTTTTTCGATTAAAAATGCTGTTTCCATTAAAGTTTAGTTGACCTTTCGAACTGTTCTTTATTTGCTTCTAACAATGCTGGATTTTTTCTCACAACTGAAGGAAGATTCAATTGCGCGTAGTGATTTGCTGAAATAACCGAATGCGGATTAATTTTCCGTGGTCCCTCAATTACCCAGTCACTTGTTTTCTTTCTATCGAAACGACAGGTGTTGCAAATAAACTCTTCCACTTCACCATACTCGTCTTTTCGTGCGGTTACCCGGATAACATCTTCGCCTTTATACCAAAGCGTTACCTTACCAGAGCAGGTTGGACAATCGCAATGTGCATCAACTGGCTTTGTAAACCAAACGCGATTTTTAAAACGGAAAGTCTTGTCAGTTAAGGCCCCAACCGGACAAACGTCGATAACGTTCCCGGAAAAGTCATTGTCGATAGCTTTCTCTATGTATGTAGAAATTTCGGCAGCATCTCCTCTTCCTAATACTCCATGGACACGATTTTCCGTAATTTGATCAGCAGTAAACACACAACGGTAGCATAAAATACAACGCGTCATATGCAGCTGGATTTTATCCCCTATATCTACCCGATCAAATGTCCGTCTTTCAAATTCGTAGCGTGTAGCTTCAGATCCATGCTCAAACGCCAGATCCTGTAAATGGCACTCACCAGCCTGGTCACAAACCGGGCAATCCAATGGGTGATTAATTAACAGAATCTCAACAACACCTTTCCTTGCCTCAGTAACTTCAGGAGAAGTAATATTTTGAACTTCCATTCCGTCCATCACCGTGGTACGGCAGGAAGCCACCAATTTTGGCATAGGACGCGGATCTTTTTCTGATCCCTTACTCACTTTCACTAAACAGGTACGGCATTTACCGCCACTACCCTGTAATTTGGAATAGTAACACATTGCCGGAGGAACAATATCTCCACCGATCTGACGAGCGGCATTCAGGATTGAAGTCCCAGCCTCCACGTCAATGCTTATTCCATCTATAGTAACCTTAACTTTATCACTCATGTTAAAGGATTCCTCTAATTAATTCGCAGCAACTTTTTCAACCTTCGGTAATGGATCAGCATAATTTGCCAAACCGTAATTCCTACTAACGGCCTCTTGAGGTTGTGTTACATGCCATTCAAATTCATCACGGAAGTGGCGGATTGCACTGGCTACTGGCCATGCAGCAGCATCACCCAACGGACAAATGGTATTTCCTTCGATCTTTTTGGAAACGTCTACCAATAAATCAATATCACTTAATTTTCCATGCCCGTATTCAAGTCGGTGAAGAACTTTCTCCATCCATCCGGTACCTTCACGGCAAGGTGAACATTGACCACAGCTCTCGTGATGATAGAATCTTGAAAAGTTCCAAGTGTTTCTAACAATACACTGGTCTTCATCATAAGCAATGAAGCCACCAGACCCTAACATGGTTCCTGTTGCAAAACCGCCATCAGCTAGTGACTCATAAGTCATCAGGCGACTTTCGTTATTGATAGTTTTAAGAATGAGATTTGCAGGGAGAATAGGCACAGAAGAACCTCCGGCAACAACCGCCTTTAAACGTTTACCGTTAGCGATTCCTCCACAATACTCATCCGAATAAATAAATTCTTCAACCGTAACGCCCAATTCAATTTCGTAAACTCCCGGCTTATTTAAATTTCCTGAAGCAGAGATCAACTTAGTACCGGTACTTCTACCAATACCGATCTTAGCATACTCATCTCCCCCATCATTAATGATAGGAACCGTGGCAGCTATTGATTCAACATTATTGACCACCGTAGGGCAATTGTATAATCCTGAGATGGCCGGGAAAGGAGGTTTAATTCTTGGATTGCCTCTTTTTCCTTCCAGAGATTCGATCAATGCTGTCTCTTCTCCACAGATATAAGCACCTCCTCCAGGCTGAACATATAATTCAAGATCGTATCCTGATCCTAAAATATTCTTACCCAGAAAACCTGCATTCTTTGCTTCGGCAATTGCCTTTTCAAGAATACGGATCTGAGGCATCATTTCACCACGAAGGTATATATAAGATGTATTAGCTCCTAAAGCGAAACTCGACACGATCATTCCCTCAATTAAAGCATGAGGAATGTGCGTCATTAAATATCGGTCCTTAAATGTACCAGGTTCAGATTCGTCGCCATTGCAAACAAGGTAACGGGGCTTTCCTTCCGGCTTAGCCAGGAAACTCCATTTCATCCCGGTAGGAAATCCTGCACCACCACGGCCTCTCAATCCAGACTTCTTAACTTCCTCCACCACATCTTCTGGCGACATTGTCTTTAACGACTTCTCAACAGCACGATACCCGCCTTTCTCACGATAAACTTCAAATGTGTTTATCCCGGGAACGTTAATATGTTCTAATAATAATTTGCGCCCCATATCTTAACTGTTTTCTGGTTTTGTAGCAGTTTTCGACCTCAAGCTATCAATCAGCTCATCAACCTTCACTTCAGTAAGGTTTTCATAATAAGTATACTCTGGACCAATTTGAAGTACTGGCGCCATCCCACAAGCTGCAAGACACTCAACACCTCTCCAACTAAATAACCCATCCTCAGTTACTTCACCTTCCTTAACCCCCAGCTTCTGCTCGATATGTTTCATTATTTTATCAGCTCCCACTATGTGGCAAGGGCCCGTCCGGCACACTTCTAATACATATTTACCCAAAGGTTTCAGGAAAAACATGGTATAGAATGTCGCCACCTCATAAACTTCTATAGGCTTAATATCAAGGTAATCTGCAACCTTATCCATTGCTGTTGCACTCAACCAACTATACTCCGCCTGAACCAGGTGAAGAATAGGTAACAAGGCAGACTTTTGCTTTCCTTCCGGATATCGGCTTACAATCTCATTGAACTTTGTTATCAGTTCAGGAGAAAAAATCACTTCTTCAGTATCAGATAATTTAAGCATCTAACTCTCCTGCAATTACATTTAAACTACTCATGTTTACAATAGCATCAGAAAGCAGCATTCCACTGCTCATTGGCGCATACATTTGATAGTTTATAAAACTTGGTCTGCGGAAATGCAACCTGAACGGAGCACGCCCACCGTCGCTGATTAAATAAAAGCCTAATTCGCCATTACCGCCTTCTACACAGTGATAAACTTCGGCCTTCGGAACATCAACTTCGCCCATCACAATTTTGAAGTGATAAATAAGCGCTTCCATGTTATTATAAACCTCTTCTTTGGGAGGAAGGTAAATGTCGGGAACGTTTGCATGAAAAACACCCTTAGGCTCTTTTTCAATTTTAGCAAGCGCTTGTTCGATAATTCTCAAGCTCTGCCACATTTCTTCATTCCTTAAAATATACCTGTCATAAACATCACCTGTTGTTCCTACAGGGATATCAAAATCGAAATCCTCGTATGAACTATATGGCTCGTTTACCCTCACGTCATAATCCAAACCGGTAGCACGCAAAATTGGCCCTGTCCAGCTATAGCTTAAGGCTGTTTCGGTTGTAACCGGAGCTACACCAATGGTACGATCCATGAAAATTCTATTCCTGTCAAAAAGCGATTCGAACTCTTTTAGAACAGCTGGAAATGTCTTAACGAATTTTCTGATTTTATCAAAGGCGATAGCATTGAAGTCTCTCTCGAAACCTCCAATTCTACCAATATTAGTTGTTAAACGAGCTCCACATATCTCCTCATAAATTTCATAAATATGCTCTCGCTGCTCCATCAGATACAAGAAACCGGTATAAGCTCCTGTATCTACACCTAAGATACTATTGCAAATTAAGTGGTCTGAAATACGAGCCAGCTCCATAACAATCACACGCATATAATCTACGCGTTTGGGAGTTTGAATGTTCAGCATCTTCTCAACCGTCATATGCCAACCCATATTATTGATGGGAGATGAGCAATAGTTCATGCGGTCGGTGAGAGGAGTAATCTGATAGTATGGACGATGCTCAGCGATTTTTTCAAACGCACGGTGAATGTAACCGATAGTAGAAACGCCGCTAACAATCCGCTCGCCATCCATTTCCAACACGTTTTGAAATACACCATGCGTCGCAGGGTGCGTAGGACCAAGGTTTAAGGTTGTTGTTTCCTTACGGTCCTGATTTTCTACAATAGCGGGTTGATTCATGTTATCTTCCGAAGAAAAAGTCCTTTTTATCTACACGGTTAGGGTCCTCCAGAGGAAATTCCTTCCTCATCGGAAACGCCGTCATATCATCTACATTTAAAATACGAACCAGATTTGGATGCCCTTCGAAGTTCACTCCAAAAAAATCGTATGTTTCGCGTTCCATCCAGTTTGCACCATCCCAAAGATTGGTAGCCGTCGGAATTACAGGATTGGTATCCTCTAAAGCAACTTTTAACCTTACTCTAACATTATTATAAAAGCTATGCAGATGGTAAACAACTACAATAGGCAGTTTACTTTCGGGATAATGTACAGCAGTAATATCGGTTAGAAAATTAAAGCGCAGTTCAGAATCTTCCTTAAGGAAAGTAAGAACTGCCTGGATATTCTCTTTTGTGGTTTCGAAAGTTAAAAGTCCGTAAGGTTCTGTCGGGATGGAGATACCCTCCCCGAATTTATTGCTTAATTTTTGAAGAACAGACTGGTTGCTTAGTTTACCCATTTACTGGATTCCGTATTTATTTAACAATTCCTTATACTCTGGTGAATTACGTCGGCGTAACGATTCGTTTTTTACCAGATCCTGCAACTTTATGATTCCATCTATAAAGGCTTCCGGTCTTGGCGGACATCCCGGCACATAAACATCTACAGGTATAATTTCATCTATTCCCTGTAAAACTGAATAAGTATCAAAAATGCCACCACTGGTTGCACATGCGCCAACCGCGATAACCCACCTTGGCTCTGCCATCTGGATATAAACCTGCCTTAAAACCGGCCCCATCTTCTTCGCAATCGTTCCCATAACCAATAACATATCAGCCTGACGGGGCGAAAAAGAAGGTCTCTCTGAACCAAAACGTGAAATATCGTAGTGATTACCCATTGTAGCCATAAATTCAATTCCGCAGCAAGAAGTAGCAAACGGTAAAGGCCACAATGAATTTGCACGGGCTAAGCCAATAACTTTTTCGAATGATGTTGCGAAAAACCCACTCCCTTCTATTCCTGCCGGGGCTTCTGCTAATTTAATATCACTCATGTGTTTATGCTGTTATAAAAATTCATTTTTTGGAAATGAATTTCAAAGTTACAAAATAGTCAATCTGAAAGCCGCTAAGGGCCCTCTATTTAGAAACGATCTAACACCGCAATTATTCCCAGTCTATTGCCTTTTTCTTGATGATATAGATAAAGCCCAAAAGAAGTGTTCCCATGAAAATGAACATTTCAATAAGACCTTCAAAACCAGCCTTACTGAAATCACGGAAGTTAACCGCCCATGGGTACATAAAAATAACCTCAACATCAAAAAGAACGAATAAAATCGCCACCAAAAAATACTTAATAGAGAAAGGCTGACGTGCATTTCCAACCACTTCGATACCAGATTCGAAGGGGCTAAGTTTATCTTTGGTTTTTCGCTTGGGACCGATTAAGTGAGTTATTACCATCGTAACAACCACAAAACCTAAAGCTACAAGCATCTGGATAACTATGGGGATATAATTAACCGCAGTACTTTGAGTTTCCATTTCAATAAATATCGATGCTGCAAATATATATAAATTAGAAAAGCCGGAAAGTTCCGGCTCTTCTAATTATCAATTAATTTTATCTGCTTCCGCCCAGCGCTTTCATTGTCTCGCTTGCGTAGGAGTTTGCAGGATCTAACTCTAAAGTTTTCTTGAAGTAAGCTTTAGATTTTGCTAAATCCTTGCGTGCGTATGAAGCACCTAAGTAGTTATATGTTTCAACAAGGTCGTTCTTGTTTTTTGCATCCGTAAGGTTCTCTGGTTTAGCACCAAGAACTTCCAGATATTTTTCGTAGAATGGAATTGCTAAACCTTTTGGATCCTGAGCATTGTCTAACTGCTTGTTAATTCTTGCTCTGTAAAGGTATCCGATGGCAAAAGTTGGAGCCAAAGTATTCAGCTTGCTAAAAGCAGAGTCTGCACTAACCAATGAAGATCTATATTCTGGCTGAACATTTACAGGCTTGGTAACATAGTCAAAATAATAGGCTGAACCTAAATAGAACAAGTTATTATTTAAATTGGCGGTATTTTTAGATTTCAATGCCAATTCGTAAAATTTTGCCGCGTCTCCATATTTTTTCTCTTTTTTAGCATCAGCAGCAAAAGTAGCCATCTGGTCTGCAATAGCAGAATCTAAACCAATTGCCTTTTCTAAACTCTTAAACGCCTCAGCATCTCCCATTTTGTATTGAGCTTTACCTAAGTAAAGGTAATCCAATGAAATTACGCGACGAGCTTCAACTTTAGCTAAAAAGTCTTTCAACGCTTGCGCACTCGCTGCGTAGTTACCATTCTCATACGCAGAAATACCTAAGTAACGATAAATCTTTGGATTGGTCTTATCCTGCTTAACCATTTCCTGAGCTTCCTGCTCTAGCGCTTTCCAGTCGCCGGCAAATACAAGTAAGTCAGCAAAACGTACACGCGAGTCTACAGACTTGTCAGTCAAGTCAAGATATTTTTTGTAATTAGAAATTGCTTCCTGCAATCTTGCTGTTTTCTCTGCTTCCGAAGCACCGAAGCTCCACATCAGGTTGGTCTCAGCTAATTCACGATATGCGGGGCCATAATTAGGATTAGTCGCAATTATACCTTTGAAAACGTCGGTAGACTCTTTAAATGCCTTAGAGCGTTTGTTTAAAACGCCCAACTCAATATTTGCACGCAACAAATTCTTGTCCATGTCAGAAGCAGTACGGTAAGCACTATAAGCCTCACCATGCTTTTTCTGTCCGCGATATGCATCACCTAATGCAAGGTACACCTCAGCATCCTTAGCATCCAAAGCCTTTGCCTTTTCAAGATAAGCGATAGCTGTCTCATAATCTGGCTTATCGGCTCCGATTAAGGCCTTAGCAGCGAAAATATAAGGGTCGTTATCTTTCTTAGGAGCCAAAGAAACGGCCTTATCAAAATTTGCCTTTGCAGACGCAGCATTGTTATTGGCCAGATCTACAGATCCCAGGCCTACATAATTTAATGCATTCTGCGCATTCGCAGCAGCTCCCTGTGTAAATACAGCTTTCGCAGAATCAATATAATCAGTTTTCAGGTAAACGTTACCCAAAAAGAAGTAATTCTCTGCAGCCGTCGGTTGTGTAGCTATTAATTTCTTCAATATTGTTTTAGCCTGCTGATACTGTTCAGCATCTATCGCTTTCTTTGCATCAGTAAGGTTCTGGGCGAACGCCGATGTCGTAACCACTCCCGCAATAAGCCCGGCTTGAAAAGCCTTTTTAACTAATTCCATAAGTTCAACTATATTTTACTTTATCAAAATCTCTCTGGTGGGTAAACTATCTGGCATTAAGCCTGATTTTAAAACAATTCGCTGGCCTCGTTCACCGGCCAGAAAAGATGCAAAACCTGTGCCTAAACCTGCAGTTCCCTGACAGTTAATTATATACAAACTTCTTTCTAAGGGATATAAGCCCAAAGCCAGGTTATTCTGACTTGGTGCGTAAAAGCCATCATCTCCAGGTTTCCCCTTTAAATTTTTAACTTTTAGAATTCTTATACCATTAACAAATTGCTCAAGTTCCTCTGAAGGCGCCTTCACCCAATTTACACCTATAACACCAATTGCCCCTTTATTATTGTATACATACTTAATTACTTCTGCATTTGAGTTAAGTGCATATATACCTTTAGCAGGCAGCTGTTTAACATTTGCCAATTCTTTCAAATACCTTACAGTACTTGAGTTTGCGTTATCAAAGACAAGATTCCTAGTGTTGCCATTTCCCTTTAGTGATTCGATTAAATCGGCAACTTCTATTGTTGAATCACTACTCTCTTTATTCACTATTAGCGCAATGGCATCAATTGCGAATCTGTTAACACGGATCTTTATCTTTTTTGACTCGAATACTTTTGCCTCATTAGGCAAAAGCAATCTCGACATGATAGCCACATTTACTTTATTAGACAAGAACGTAGATAATAGTTTATTCTCGGGTTGAAAAAACAATTTAATAGTGGCGCTCTGGTAATCGTTACTAAAAACATCGTACTGATCCTGCACGATGGGGCCAAGACTTTCATCAACCACAATCTCCGCATACCCTGATACCGGAGTTTGCACTGCCGATTGATTCTGACACCCAAATAGTGAAGTCAGCAAAATGCTTAGCAAAATTCCCAGTGCGAAATTATTCTTCATCCTCAGTGTATTCCCTGGCGTTTTTAAATTCCAGATAAGCCCTAACTAATGCATAGACAATAAGTCCCGAGCCTAATATTATCTGATATTTTTTGTCTAATGTACTTGGAAAAAAATCGGTGAAGATAATGGCAGCTGCAATTATCAACAAGAAAACTATCCTCACCGATCTTCTTAAAACGAACAGAAATCGCTTGTTGGGCGATTTCTGTTGATGTTGTTGTCTGTATGACATATCGAAAATGCTATTCTGCTGGAGGAGCCAAAACGAAAGGAATGGTGTAACTTACACGAACTGCACGCCCGTTCTGAACACCCGGATTCCATTTCTTACTCTTCTTAACTACACGCACAGCTTCCTCTCCGGTTCCATATCCCATGTCCCTAAGAACTTTGATATCGGTTAAACTTCCGTCTTTCTCAACAACGAAACTCACAATTACCCTTCCTGATACACCAGCTTCAGAAGCGGCACTTGGGTAAACATAGTTCTTTCCTAAGAATTCGCGGAACTTATCAATACCTCCGGGATACTCCGGTTGAACCTCAATGTTCGCCATATCGTAAACTCCATTATCTTCAACAATTGCCTGCTGAGTTGGAGGAGCTTCACCTACCGGCTCATCGATACGAACCTGAGCATTGGCATCACCTTCGATTGTTTTCTGTCCAGGGTCTTTTACCTGAAGTTCTTCCTGACTAGGAGGTTCTTCTTCACGAACCTGCTCTGCCGGAACAACCACCGGAGGTGGGAACCTTACCTGATCCACCCTTGGCTTTGGCGGCTCTGCTGCCGGTGGCGGAGGTGGTTCATTCTGATCTACAGGAGGAGGTTGAGCTAAAACTACCTCGGTTTCAATAATTTTCTCTTCATCTTCCAGCTTATCGCCCATCAGACTTTTAATCTTGGCAACAATAAGCGGAGAACTTATAACAAGGATAAAGCATATAGCTCCTATTATAAGTGCTTTATTTGTGGTTTTGGCATTATTCTTACGCAGCACGTAGGCTCCGTAAGCCTGGTTGCGTCCTGTAAAGACAACATCCAGCCAAACCGGGTTAAAAATATCTAACTTTGCCATTTTCTTAATTTGGTTACCGATAATTAGAATATACCATCACGCTTTAATAAGCCAATCTCAGGTTCAGTGATATCTACGATAGCATAAGTACCACCATTCACTCCAACATTGGTAATTTTCATTTCGTCAAGTATATCTACCAGATTTTTATAGTTAGACTTATCACTTGCCTTAATAAGAACGATCAAACCTTTACCAGTTTTCGCTCTTACTTCTTTGATTTTGTCCAGAATTGCTTTTCTAATGCCCTTCTTTCCATAGTTATCTAGCTGAGGAGCAGATATGGGCTTGTCAACCGAACCAATGTACCATTCCAAACGATCTCTGGCGCCTAAAAGGATAGTCATTGTGCGGGTATCAGCTACCTCAAACTTATCGTCGTTTTTTTCATCTTTATCCGGCATTGCAAGGTCCATCGCCTGAGGCTTTGCAAGCGTAGTTGTAAGCATGAAGAACGTAATAAGAAGGAACATCAAATCCACCATGGGCGTCATATCCACACGTGCATTCTGTTTCTTACTTCTTACCTTACCACCCTTCTTCTTACCACCACCGCCGGAGCTGTCTAATTCTGCCATTTTTAATTTTTTTTATGTCGCCAATTAATCAGCGCCTTCTAATGAAGTAATTAAACTAAACTTGTTTACCTCTTGCGATTGTAAGATGGCAATAACCTTCTTAACCAGCTTAACGTTCTCTTTCGAATCTCCTTTTATTGAAATACGAAGTTCTTGATCGTTCAGCTCTTTTGTCGCATACCTTGCGTTATAAATCCATTCACGCAACTCCGAAGCATTCTGGCCAACAGAGTCGGTTGGAATACCTTTCTGAAGACCTGGTTGGTTTCTTTGATCTCCCTTCAAAGCAATAATCTGCTTCAATTGGCCAATCGGAACTCCAAAGCTTTCCATCAGAGAAAAGCGCTTTTTTTCTTGCGGGGTAAACTGAATATTATAACGTTCTCCCATCCGCTCGAGCATTCTCTCGCGAATTGGCTGACCTGCAACTCCGAAGAAAACTTTTCCTTCTCCTATGGTTAATGTTGCTATATCAGTTGAAGGTAATTTAATCTTTACTACTGAAGAAGGAGTATCTACCGGCAGAGGCTCTGGCTGGCGGGCTGTAGCTGTTAAGATAAAGAACGTTAACAGCAGGGATGCCACGTCACACATCGCCGTCATGTCGATAACTGTGCTCTTTCTAGGTACTTTTACTTTAGGCATCTTTTTATTTAATAATTGATTCCTTTACGTTTTATATAGTGATGAAAAAGTCCGGGACTTTCCATAAATCCCGGACAAAACTTTTCACTAAATTTTATTTATGAGTACTTGCGTATGTCTGTACGATTGAGAATCCAGCCTCATCAATTGAATAAGTTAGCTTATCAATTTTAGAAGTAAAGATATTGTACATGATGATCGCAATAGTAGAAGTTAAGATACCAGTTGCTGTATTGATCAAGGCCTCAGAGATACCATTTGCAAGAGCTGCCTGATCCGGAGTACCAGAAGTTGCTAACGCACCGAACGATTTGATCATACCTGTTACCGTACCTAACAGACCTGTTAATGTACCTACAGATACCAATGTGGCAATAATTGTAAGATTTTGCTCTAACATAGGCATCTCTAATGCAGTTGCCTCTTCGATATCTTTCTGGATAGCTAATGAAGCCTGCTCGATGTCTAAGTTTGGATCAGCTTCAACCTCACGGTATTTTCTTAAACCTGATTTGATTACGTTCGCTACAGAACCTTTTTGTTTGTCGCATTCAGCAACTGCTGCATCAAGGTTACCTGCAGTTAAAAGACCTTGAACTTTTTTAACAAAACTTTCAACGTTACCTGATCCTGCTGCTTTACTAATTACAAAGAAACGCTCGATTGAAAATACAACTACCATTAATAACATACCGATTAGAACTGGTACGATAATTCCACCTTTGTAAACCATTGCAAAATAGTTACCTGGTAGTGGGTGGCCTTCTGGATTATTACCTTCGAAGTTTGATGGGCTTCCCATTACAAACTTCCAAAGAAGTACTCCAATTACGATGCAAATAACCATTGTTAGACTTGCAAAAATGCTAGAACCTGAGCTTTCTTTCTTCGCTGTTGTTGGTTTTGGTGCGGTTGCCATTTTCTCTTAAAATTTAGTTTTAGTTTTTAATTATAGTATACGAAATTGATATGCTAAGTGTGTTTCTCTGCAAATAGCGCAAAATGATTATTCATTTGCAACAAAAAAGTGTTCCGTTTATCTAATTCCTTCGTGTTTCAGCAGAATCTGTTCCCACCGGTAAATCATTGCTACAAACCATTAAACAGCGTTTCTTCTGAAAAAATAACAGATCGAAAACTATTCTTTTGACTATTTACAAGGCGCAATATAAGTAGTTTTGAATTAAAAAATCAAAATTCACTTACAATTGGATCAAAAAGAGGTCAGCCACCTATTTTCTTAACCTTGTAGTCATGTGATTTTAACAATTCCATAATCTTGTCGCGGAAATCTCCCTGTATAAGAATCTCACCATCTTTTACTGATCCGCCGACCCCGCACTTCTGTTTTAGCAGTTTTCCGAGGCTGTTTAAATCGTCTGCGGTGCCTACAAAACCGGTAATTAAAGTCACGGCTTTGCCTCCACGTTGCTTTTTATCCAATTGCACCCTCAGATCTTGTTGCCTTGCTGGAAGGGTTTCCTGCTCTCCCTGCTGTTCAAACTGATAGGAAAAATCAGGATCGGTAGAGTAAACCACTCCACTTATGTTCTTGTTTTTTTTTGACATGATTAATGTAAAACTTTTAACGATAAAGGCTTAATCGAGGCAAAAATCTCTCCGCTAAACTCTTTGGGTTCTCCGTCTAAATGTATTACTTCAGGTTTATCCGTAGTAATACGAATATTTTTTCCCTTTATTATCTCTACGTATCTGGATTTTTCCGAAGTTTTATTAAACAAGCGGTAAGCCAAAAGAGGAAATGCATACAATGGAAACGGCTTAACAATGCATACATCTAGTAAGCCATCCTTTAATGATGCCGAAGGTGCGATGTAGGCATTGTTTCCAAACTGAGACGAATTGGCGATACTAATCATAAAAGCCTTCCGCTGGAGCACCACTCCATCAATCTCAACCTCATATGTCTTTGGCTGATAAGACCGGATCTCATTAAATGTTGTTTTAATATATCCTTTAAACCCACGATTAGGCATATTAGCAAAAAGGAAGCTTATCCATGCATCAAACCCCACCCCTGCTACATTGAAAAATTTATTTCCTGAGAGCAGAGCGGTATCAATCGTTTCAACATTCAGGTTATTTAAAGCTTTAACTGCCTTGTCCGCATTTAGCGAAACATTTAAGGTACGGGCTAAACCATTCCCGGACCCGCAGGGAACTATGCCCATAGTCGTGTTTGAACCTTCAAGTGCAGAGGCAACTTCATTAATGGTCCCATCGCCCCCAACCGCCACAACTACGTCAATACCTTTTTGTACGGCATCTTTTGCGATCTCGTAAGCATGATGAGCCCTTTGGGTTAGCTCAAAACTGGCCTCAAAAATTTCCTTATTCAGAAATTTATGCGCTATCGCTGGAAAATCCTTCTTGTCTTTTCCCCCTGAAATCGGGTTTATAATAAACAGTATATTCTTCTTTGACACTATAAAGCGAAATAAGCTTTAATTTTCCAAAAATTAAAAATTATTGTACTTTCGCATTCGCAAAAAGTGGATTGATTTGCTCTGCTGTTTAATTAATAGCAAATGATTGCAACCACGTAAAAAAAAGTGCTAATCCTCTTATTTTTACCATCTCTGCAATCTATCTGTCTACCCATTGCTTATTTAAATTTTGTTTTTTTATGCCTTATTTATTCACTTCAGAATCGGTATCAGAAGGGCATCCGGATAAAGTTGCCGATCAGATATCAGATGCATTAATTGATAACTTTTTAGCATGGGATGCTGATTCAAAGGTTGCCTGTGAAACGCTTGTAACTACCGGACAGGTAATTTTAGCAGGAGAGGTAAATTCCAATACCTATCTTGACGTACAAACGATTACCCGCGACGTTATCCGGAAGATCGGATACACTAAATCGGAGTACATGTTCGAGGCGAATTCCTGTGGCGTTTTATCAGCTATCCACGAGCAATCTGCAGATATTAACCAGGGGGTTGATCGCAAAGAGAAGCAGGAACAAGGTGCCGGCGATCAGGGAATGATGTTTGGTTATGCTACCAACGAAACTGACAATTACATGCCTCTGGCGCTTGATCTTGCTCATAGCTTACTTATAGAACTTGCTGCGCTAAGAAGAGAGTTGAAAGAAATTACCTATCTACGCCCTGATGCAAAATCCCAGGTTACGATCGAATATAGTGACGATCATAAACCGATCCGTATTGACTCTATCGTTGTTTCAACCCAACACGATGAGTTTGATACAGATGAACACATGCTCTCAAAAATCAAACATGACATCATCCACATTCTTATTCCAAGGGTGAAAGGCAAATTAGGTGCTGAGCTACAGGCTTTGTTCACTGATGGCATTAAATACCACATCAATCCAACAGGAAAATTTGTTATTGGTGGCCCACATGGGGATACGGGATTGACGGGAAGAAAAATCATTGTAGATACTTACGGTGGAAAAGGCGCTCATGGTGGTGGGGCATTTTCTGGAAAAGACCCTTCAAAAGTTGACCGTTCGGCGGCTTATGCAACCCGTCATATCGCAAAGAACCTCGTTGCTGCCGGTGTAGCAAGTGAAGTTCTGGTTCAGGTTTCGTATGCTATCGGTGTTAAAGATCCTATGGGAATTTACGTAAACACTTACGGAACATCTAAGGTAGATTTAAAGGATGGGGAAATTGCCAACAAGGTTGCCGAGCTTTTCGATATGACCCCGTATGGTATTGAAACCCGCTTGAAGCTTCGCTACCCTATCTATTCTGAAACCGCAGCTTACGGACACATGGGAAGAACGCCTGAGATTGTTACTAAATCTTTTGCAGGTACCAATGGCGAAAAGAAACAGGTAGAAGTTGAGCTGTTTACCTGGGAAAAACTTGATTATGTTGACAAGGTGAAACGAGCCTTCGGATTATAACATTTAAAAGCCTCCTGAAAACCAGGAGGCTTTTTCATTTCCAGCCAGCACATCTTCACAAATTTTTAATTCCCTTATACGATGGTGAGTTAAGAGTGCTTTATTTGCACTATGATCGATGAAACGAAAAATCCCTGGACGACCTTATCTGAAAAGGAAATTTATGACAACCCCTGGATCAATGTTACCGAATACCAGGTAATTAATCCGTCGGGCGGGAAGGGGATATACGGCAAAGTTCATTTCAAGAACCATGCGCTTGCCGTATTGCCATTGGACGACGAAATGCACACCTACCTTGTTGGGCAATACAGATACACGCTTGATCAATATACCTGGGAGCTGCCTGAGGGTGGAGGTCCGTTAGGTATTGAGCCTCTGGCTTCTGCGAAAAGAGAGCTGCTGGAAGAAACCGGGCTTACCGCTTCTGAATGGACTCAACTAATGCCATTCCATCTATCAAACTCTGTATGCGATGAATTTGGTTATATCTATCTGGCCCGAGGTTTAAAACAAGGAAGCGCAGAACCGGAAGAAACCGAAGATTTGCAAGTAAAACGTCTCCCCTTTGAAGAAGTTTATCAAATGGTTATAGATGGGCGAATAACCGATTCATTAAGCGTTGCAGCGATTTTGAGGGTTAAGATCATGATCCTCGAGAACAAGTTATGATCTCGTTGCTGAGATGTATTATTCTGCCTATGATATAAAATTGAGGGAGTTGCTTTCTATTGAGTCTTCGGCTTTGATAACTTAATGAGCTGCCTCTAATCTGCTTTTGTTACTTTTCTCTTGATAGAAAAGTAACAAAAGAACAAGAAAAGAAATATGCTTCTGCGCACATGGCTCAACGGGCCCGCATTTTTTCGTGGGTTGTTTGTTTTATTAAGGCACTCAAGAGGCTTTCGCGTTCTTTTCAGCCCATCGCGCAGTTCTTCGCAACGATGGGTGTTCTTAATCGAAAAAAAGTAGCATTCTTGAAATGTCATTTCCACTTTCGCTGTTTTGAAAAAAAAGGGGAAACTACTGATGAGATAACCATTTCCGACTTCTGTATGCGGGAAAAACCTATAAGGATTTCGGAATCCTTATAGGTTTGTGCACGGAATAAGCTAAGATACTGTCTTGAAGATCCTTAAATCGGAAACAGCATTATAGAATGATGACTTAAACCGAGCAAAGTACTCGCATCTAATGTCATTTCTGACTTCTGTGTTTGAAAAAAAATGGGAAACTATTCATGCCAGCACTTCATAACTGCTAAAAACTGATTTGGATTACTTATATATTTACCTGAAAATTGAAGGAAAGGGCTTATCGAGCAAAAAGAGAATATCCGCAAGGAAAATAAATTAAAGCTGGCTCTTTGAGCATTAAGAATTAATAACCCAACCGCGGTGATGTTAACAATTTGTCGACAGGCCTAATTTCAGATTACATAAATTTACTCTTATCAATAATGAACAAATTTTTAGGATACATTTTTTCTCCGCTTCATTATCTTGTTTATGGGCTTTCTTTATTGATATTTCATCCACTACAGTGGATTTGCCTCAAAACCGGAGGATACAGCGCTCATAAAAAATGTGTTGATATTCTGAATTTTTTCCTGGTTAGTTCATACTACTTTAACGGTGTACGGGTTTCTTTTCGGAATGACTTTAACCTGCCTACCAACCGCTCCATTATCTTCGTCGCCAATCACCAGAGCATGCACGATGTTCCACCGTTGATCTGGTTCCTGAGAAAATATCACGCTAAGTTTATTTCAAAAATTGAGCTTACCAAAGGCATTCCCAGCGTGTCTTTTAATCTTCTGCATGGTGGCGGCGCAAATATCGACCGCAAGGATCCAAAACAGGCCATTATGGAGCTAATGAAACTGGGCCAACGAATGAAGGACAATACGTGGTCGGCCGTGATTTTCCCGGAAGGTACACGTTCTAAAACTGGTGAAGTTAGAAGCTTTAATACGGCGGGTGTTAATACTTTACTAAGGAAAGCTCCTGATGCCCTGATTGTTCCGGTGGCAATAGAAAATTCCTGGAAATTTGTTCAGTATGGCAACTACCCGTTAAGCTTTGGCGAACATCTGAAATTCACAGTGCTGGAACCGCTGGAGCCCAATGGTAAGGTTGCTGATGAAGCAGTACTCGCAGCCGAAAACGCCATCAGGGCGAAGGTAGAAGGCAGATCTTAAATATTCTTATCTTCTATTTGCTTGAAAAAACTATCCCGATAGGTATCTCCGATAGGAATGGTCTTGTCGCCTATCTGAATGCGGCTGCGTTCAATGCTTTCTATCTTATCAATTGAAACAATATAGGATTTGTGCACCCTTGCAAAGCGATTGCAAGGCAGCACCTCTTCCATTTTTTTCATGTGCTGAAGCGTGATTATACGCTCCGTTGGTGTAAAAATAGAAATATAGTCTTTTAAGCCCTCTATGTAAAGGATGTCGTTTATATAGATTTTTTGGATACGATGCTCGGTTTTTACAAAGATAAAATCAGGCGACTGGCTAAGTACTTTTTCCTGAACGGGAGGCACAACTGCAGCTGCCTGAACTGGCTGAAATTGATTCTGAACTTTGCCTACCGCCTTGTAAAAACGATCGAACGCAATAGGTTTTAGCAGATAATCGGAAATATCCAGTTCATAGCCATCTAAAGCGTATTGCGAATAAGCCGTAGTTAAGATTACTTTACACTTCCCGTTAAGGATTTTAAGAAATTGAATACCGGTTAGCTCGGGCATCTGTACATCCAGAAAAACCAGATCTACCTGATCCTGCTGTACAATTGAAAGAGCCTCAAAGGCGCTGGTTGTTGATTTGATTAATTCCAGGAAAGGAACTTTTTCAATGTAATCAACAAGAATGTCGAGAGCTAAGGGCTCATCATCCACAACGAGGCAGCGTATCATTTTATAAAACTAAAGATAATTCACTATAATAGGTAGCATCCCGGTCGGTAATATTAAGGTAGTACTTTTCAGGATATAGAAGATCCAGCCGACGCCTTACATTATTCAAGCCTATTCCGCTGGTAAGATCTTTATTATGAGCACCTTTCTTATTGAGCACACTAAAATGCAACCTCCCCCCCGCCATTTTAACTGATATTTTTATCGGATTTGCGGGATCGGATGCAACGCCGTGTTTAAAAGCATTTTCAACAAAGGCAATAAGAATTAAAGGGGCAATTTTCTGATCGTGACAGTCGCCTTCTACCTTCATCTCCACGTAAGCCTCATTTTTGAAACGGAGTTTTTGCAACTCGATGTAGTTGTTAAGATATCGAAGTTCCTGACCCAGATCAACTTTAGATTCGTTGCTTTCCTGAAGCATGTACCGCATGATTTCAGAAAGCTTGAGCACGGCTTCCGGAGTTCGTTCGGACCGCTGATAAGCCAGGGAATAAATATTATTCAGGGAATTAAATAGAAAATGAGGATTAATCTGCGATTTCAGAAAGGCTAGTTCTGCCTCGAGCTTTTCGCGCACAAGGTTCCTTTTTACCCTCTCATTTACAAACCAGTCTGAGCTAAATTTAAATGCGGTACTGATGAAAACAAAGAAAGTACTGGTTAGAACTGTTGCTGTATAATAAGCACCGAATGAAATTTCGGCCTTCTTGTCGCTAGCAAGAATGGTTTCATAAAACACGTTAGCAAGTCCATATTTTATCAGACCGGAAACCAGAATGAGCCCTACTATACTGAAAGCGCATGCAATGTATTTTCTGGAATTGAGATAACGCGGCAGTAAATAAAGGTAGTTGAGGTAAAATATGGCGATATTGAAGATGCCGAAATAAACGAAGATAACCAAGGCATCGCTAAGGGAGCTGTTGCGACTGCTTATGAACACAAAAAACAACAGCAGAATAAGCCAAATAATTGCATGAAGGAAAACTTGCCTGATTTTACTCATCCCGAGCAAAAATAATTGAATATAGACAGGATGGAAGCTTATTAGACAAACTTTCCCTTTTTATCTGCGAAAGCTATTTTGTCAGCCGTTCAAAACATTTTTTTGCAATTCCCGGCTCTCTAGCAGCAAGAGTTTTAAATGTCTCTCGCAAAGGCGCCAAGACGCAGGTCTTGCATGACGTTTATTTAAGATCGCAAAGAATGTGAAAGCTTCGATTCTCAGGCGAATTGTCATGTGGACCATTTCTCTGATTTATTACTTTTAAAAGAGGCTTCGTTCGTGAATTAAAATATCACGTTCCCGGTTTTTAGGTAAACACCTGCGTTGATAATAAACATCAGTATTTCCACAGGGATTCCGACGTTATATAGCAGTCTTCGGATATTATTTTTGTGGATTATCTCATATTGGGTATTTAGTAGTTTATTCACTACATCTACCGATACTTCAAGAACAGCAAGACCAAAAATCAGGTTGAATAAAATTATCTTCATGTATTAATCGACAAATAGTTCAAAATTATTTACAAGCCTTTTGCACAGAATTCCCCCTCCACGCCAAATAGCTTTGAATATGTCTGCACCAAAATACGTTTAGGGGTATTGTGGCTCAAGAGTTTTTAGTCATTGAAACGTTACCCTCATCATACAAATGCAAAAATAACAGAAAATCAGGGATGTAGGAAAATATATTTTGTTTTTACCTGCCAGAAAATTTCTTCGACATGAGTAAGGTTTGTATTGATGTTAAACCGTAAGACCGCTGCACTTACATAGCTAAACGGAAAATATTTGTAAGCGACTTCAGCACCTCTGTCGGTTATCCTTGTGAGGCATATAGGAAAATTAAGTGGTATATTTAATTACTAATTCGGACTTTAATCTTTTTTAATTTAGCCCTGATTAAATGAACCTCGACGACCTCTTATGAAAAAAATTAAAGGCCTTATCGCAAATGCGATCGAACTATCAGCCCTTGGCGGAGAGCAATTAAATTCTGCTTTATGGAATCTAATTATGCATTCTCCCAGAATGCCGAATAGGCTTCATCAACTTCAGCTAATTGAGGATGCGTTAACTTTCGAGGTTAAAGTAGATGATAGCTACTTTGCAAAGAAACAACTCTCCGTTAAATGTTTTAAATGGGGAAATGGCCCCACAAAGATTCTCCTCACCCATGGCTGGGGATCTAAAGCCTTAGATTTTATAGAATTAATTTCACTGTTAAGGGAGAATAAGGAATATGAAATAGTCGCATTCGATGCTCCAGGGAATGGGGAATCAGAAGGAGAATTAACAAACCTCCTATTATATGTAGGAGCAGTAAAAGAGATCATTAAAACGGTTGGGGAGCCTGCTGTTCTAATTGGCCATTCGCTGGGCGCTACGACCAACATGCTGATACTTAAGGATAGCCCGGTGAATAAAATTCAGGTATTAATAAGTCTTTCCCCTTTAATCAAGCTAAAGGAGCACTTTATTTCAATCATGAATAGTGTTAACTCGGCTGAAATAGACCAACTGGCATTTTTCGAGAGCTTTCAGAAGAAATTTAACATTCGGGCTGAATATTTTGATTTAACTAGTTTATATGAGAAACCATCGATCCCCCATCTTCTTGCTTATGATTTAACGGACAAAGTATCTCCTTATTCATTTACAAAAGAGTTCCTCAGTAAAAATCAAAACGTAATTCCATACCAGGTCGAAGGAGTCGGGCACGAAAAAATGCATAGGGACCCGAAAATTTTATCAGAAGTAAAAACCTTTATTGAAAAGAATTTAGGATTGGCTTAATCGGGCGTTAAAAGCCCGCTTTTAGAGACCTGACTTGCCTAAATAAGTCTCATATACAAGCAGAAAAGCCTGCCTCCGGTTAAGAAACAGGCTTTTCTGCTTGTATTGATCCGAGCCGCAGGCTCGAACCAGCATTCTGAATTAATTTTAACTTGCCATTTGTTCAAGCGCACCAGTTACAAGCTCCTAGCCCAGAAGAGGACATAAAGCTCAACCGCCCATTTTGCATTCACAGCAATTGTCACTAAAGTAAGATGACAAGCAACGGCGGACATCGTCTGACAGGGCCGAGGAAGCTATTAGGAAGCCTTACATTTTGTGGACTTTCATAGACTTTCATAGACTTTTATAGAGCTTTACGGACTATGTTTTGCATTAACAGGAATCTGTTATCTTAGAGGTAAAACAAACTTACAAAATCTAAACCCACATAATGCAATTATGAAACAAAATCCCGCTAAAATGTGCGAAGAGCCCCCGTCAAAGCACTTGCTTTATTCACGCGTGTCTGTTTTTAAGGTGTAAACAATCTCACTCAGTTCGGCCTTGGTTCTTTTGCCAAGTTTTTTTTCAATTATGTTAATTTTATCAAAAAAATAACTTTAACAATAATGAAAATAACTAAAGGAGAAATCGAAGGCGTTTCAAGATTAGATGCGTTTAACAGGTATAAATACTTCATTAAACGTATCGTAGATTTTAAAAAAATCTACACTTTAATAGACAACGGAGATTTGGCTGTAGCGGAAGTTAAAGGTCAAAAGGTAATTTCAGTTTGGTCAGCAAAAGAATTTGCGGAACTATGTATTATCGAAGAATGGACAAATTACAAAGTAGAGCAAATCAATTTAAATACATTCCTAAAAGACTATAGCAAACTAGTAAAAGAGAATGGCTATTTGATCAATGTTTTTTCAATTGAAAGTAAAAGTGGATTCGTCGTTGAATGGGATGAATTAACTAGAGATATTAATGAAGAAAAAAAAAGTTATAAATAGCTTCTCTAAATTGTTTACATATTTCTAATAACAAACATGATCATCAGATACAATTACTCTAAATCTTTTCTTACGTTGATTTATTTTTGCATTAATAATATACACTTCAATTTCTAACTTAAGAGGGGATTTTTCTTTCTCAAAGTTGGTTGGAGCCTTTCTATTTGAGAGAAGTATCCGCCAGACATCCGTTTCTACGCCGTTAAAGCAAATTGCTATTTATAACCATCGGGTCCAGTATACTATGTGGTACTTCAGCCAACCAATAAAATACTCCCTCAGAATAGAACCAATAAGATACCATCCCTATCCTGGAATTTAAATCATTAACTTTAACCGATAGTTTAATTATTATGTCTGAATATTTCAATCAATTCTTTTGTGATTTTAACAATCGCTTTTCTGTGATTATCGAAGATGACGGAAAAGTTGCATACGGTTATCTAATGGATGATGAAGACATCGTTGGAGACGTCTGGCTGTATAATCAAAAGCCATCTCCTCAAGAGTCCCTGAACTGGAAATCAAAGGATGATCTTCCATTTCTTCATTCTTTAGAATATATAAAAGAAAACATTCTACCTATAAAAGATGATGAGGATATCCGTTGTGAATGGGCAATGGCGGGAAATAGAAAAACACTAAAGGAGGTTGAAATTTTTATAAGGGATAGATTTATCGCAAAATTAGCAATCAATGCCTTCCCTGGTTGGTCAACTATGGTAATTAAAGATAGCAGATTAGCAAAACAAACATGAATAAAGAAATTAAAGAGGAGTTAGATACTTGTACTGAGGATTTAGCAGGCATTAAGCTTAAAAAAAGGAAGCAAAGGAACTACAAAAGAAGTTTAACAACACTGTATTTCTTCAAAATTTAGCTGACATTTTAACTGAATATAATTTGATTGGCCAAACCTTTTCAATCCCTGAAGAATTTGATGAATCAGGTTTAGGTGTGGAGATGGAACGGATGTCGCCAAAAGCCCAAATAGAGGAGGCATTTGAAATGTTTCCTGGCAAACTTGTTATTGATAAAAATTATTTGCCAGTGGGAGAATGTTTAGAGGGGTCTGGCGATCCTTATTTTTTCGATATGAATAATTCAGATTGGCATTTAGTTCGCATATTACACCGCCAGCTTCATTCAGATTCCTCCTCGCGAAGGACACCCTTGCCTTAAGTTAACGCTTCCTACTATTGGATCAAGCAAAAAAGTTGGGGACTACGCATAAATCTTAGCAAGCCTGTACAAGAAAAAGCTCACGTTTCTAACGCCTCTGAATTGAGATCTTAGTGCTTTTAT
>Ga0307408_100000465_pt1 | contig 35428 bp, 40 predicted proteins | sample 322Cmetagenome_FD_202116 | JGI IMG/M metagenome (GOLD analysis project Ga0307408, IMG submission 202116) | Maize rhizosphere microbial communities from greenhouse at UC Davis, California, United States - 322HYB-C-3 | ecosystem: Host-associated > Plants > Roots > Rhizosphere > Soil | place...
CGCGCCGCCGCCAACAACGGCGTGAGCCGCAGCGAGATCAAGGAAGTGATCATGCAGAGCGCCATCTACTGCGGCATCCCGGCAGCCAACGCCACCTTTCACCTGGCCGAATCGGTCTGGGATGAACTGGGCGTCGAATCACGGGGGTGAGACCCACCCCCGATCCCTGTGGGAGCGAGCCTGCTCGCGGAAGCGGTGGGTCAGCTTGCATCAATGTTGAATGTGATGATGCCTTCGCGAGCCAGCTCGCTCCCACACTGGATCTTCAGGGAACACAAATTTTGTGCTCGACATTTAACCCTGTGGGAGCGAGCTTGCTCGCGATGACGGTGGTACAGCCTCCCTCCATGTTTGGCTTCTACAACAGACTGATCGGATAGCTGACGATCAACCGGTTCTCATCGAACTCATTGGTGCTGAAGTCCCGGCGCATCGTCGAGTTACGCCACTTCACGTTCAGGCTCTTCAGCGCACCGCTCTGCACGGTGTAGGCCAGTTCGGTTTCACGGCCCCATTCCTTGCCGTCATCGACGGTGGCGGTGTGCACGTTGTCACCGCTGATGTAGCGGTTCATCAGGGTCAGGCCCGGCACGCCGACAGCAGCGAAGTTGAAGTCATGGCGCACTTGCCAGGATTTTTCCTTGGCGTTGTCGTAGCTGGAGTTGTAGCTATCGTTCGCCAGGGTGCCGCCGCTGGTGCCGTTGACGCGCATCCAGGCATCATCGCCGCCGACTTTCTGCAGGCCGACGTAGAAGGTGTTGCCGCCGTATTTGGCGGAAAGCATGGCGAACGCGGTTTTGTTGTCGAGGTCGCCGGCCAGCGCGCTGCCGTCTTCCTTGCCGGTGAAGTAACCAAGGTTGGCGCCCAGGGTCCAGTCGCCGATCGGCTGGCTGTGGGTCAGGTTGAAATACTGCTGCTGGTAGATGTCGGACAGTTCCGCGTACCAGACGCCGACCTGGGTGCGTTTTTCGTTGAAGGCGTATTCACCGCCGCCGAAGTTGAAACGGTCGGAGGTGAAGGCACCTCGGCCGTTCATCGACATGTCTTCCATGCTCGCGTCGTTGCGCGGGCTGTTGGCGCGGAACTGGCCGCCGTAGAGGCTCAGGCCGTTGATTTCGGTCGAAGTGACCTGGCCGCCACGGAAAGTCTGGGGCAGGGAACGACCGTCGTCGGAGCGCAGGATCGGCAGCACCGGCATCCACTCGCCGACCTTCAGTTCGGTCTTCGAGACCTTGGCCTTCAGGGCGACGCCCAGGCGACCGAAGTCATCGGCGGGGCGGCCATCGTCGTGCACCGGCAACAACTGGGTGCCCGTCGTGCCTCGACCACCGTCGAGCTTGATCGAGTAGGTCCCCAGCACGTCCACGCCGAAACCGACCACGCCTTGGGTGAAGCCGGACTTCGCGTCGAGGATGAAGCTCTGGGTCCATTCTTCGGCTTTGCCTTGGGCGGCGTTGTCGTTGGTGAAGTTGCGGTTGAAGTAGGCGTTGCGCAGGTTCAGCGTGGCCTTGGCATCATCGACGAAGCCTGCGGCACTGGCCGTCAACGGCAGGAATGCCGCCAGGCTGGTGCAGCCGAGCAAGGTCAATACAGGTGTGGAACGGAGAAGGGTACGGCGGCTGGAACGGGTATTGGACGGAAAACGGGCACGTGTGCTCACTCTGGCGCTCCTACTTTTTGTTGTTTTTATTTGTCATACGTCGTCGTACAACATGCCGGAGATTATTTGTTGGTCGCTGTCCGTTGTCAACTGGCCATTATCGGAATTATCCAAGTCGAGAGTGCTTCAAAATGAGGCGTATCAAAGGTTATCGGTCTGCGGAATCCAGACCGGAGGCCGTTGCGCCGCGCCATTCGCGTGTTGGCAAATGGCGGGGCGCAGGGCTAGGTTGTGCGATGACCGGTCTAAGACATTAGTCGAATGGTTGGGATGGACAATGTCCTTCGTGGCGAGGGAGCTTGCTCCCGGTGGATTTTGTAGGAACTATGCAGCCGAGCGGGAGCAAGCTACCTAGCCACGAATCCCCTCGGTGTTCTTTCTATAGTAGGCGGATGCTAGTCTTGGCCAACGCTGTCGCCAGGGAGCCCTCATGGGCAATCACAAGATCGAGATTCGTCGCAGTAACGTCGAAAAAATTCTGTTGGCCGCCGAGAAGGTCTTCGCCGAAAAGGGCTTCGGCAGTACCGCCATGGCGGACATCGCCGCTGAAGCGCAATTGCCACGGTCCAATCTGCACTACTACTTCAGCACCAAGAACGAGTTGTACAGCGCCGTGCTGTTCGACTTGCTGGACGTCTGGAAGCAGGATGCCTTGTGCTTCGAGATGTTCGACGACCCACGTGTCGTGCTCAGCAGCTATATCCGCGCCAAGATGAACCACTCCCGCAGTCGGCCCCATGGCTCGAAGATCTGGGCCAACGAAGTGATCCACGGTGCGCCGACCCTGGGGCAAGCGCTGGATGCCAGCCTCTACGACTGGGCCAAGATGAAGGAAGCGAAGATCCGCCAGTGGGTGGAAGACAAACGCATCCTGCCGGTGGAACCGTCCAGCCTGCTCTACATGATCTGGGCCTCGACCCAGCACTACGCCGACTTCGACCATCAGATCAACATCCTCAACGACCACCAGCCGCTGTCCGACATGCAATTCGAACGGGCGGTGCAGACAGTCACTAGCGTGATCTTGCGGGGGATAGGGTTGCAGCCTTGAGGGCTTTGTCATTGACTGTCGAGCAGGGTCAACCTCAACCACGGAGGCTCTCGATATGGACCTGGCCGAGCAATACCGCAACTACATCGCCTGCCTGAACGCTCGTCGCTGGCAGGACCTGGGCAGCTTCGTCGACGACAACGTGCAATACAACGGCAAACCGGTGGGGCTGGCAGGCTATCGGGCGATGCTGGAAAACGATGTGAGCACCATCACCGACTTGCGTTTCAATATCGATTTGTTGGTCGTCGAACCGCCGAATGTCGCGAGTCGCTTGCTGTTCGATTGCTCGCCCCGAGGACGATTCCTGGGACTGGAGACCCACGGCCGGCGGATTCGATTTTTCGAGAACGTGTTTTATACCTTCGAGGGCGGAAAAATCGTTCGGGTGTGGTCGGTGATCGACAAGGCAGCGGTGGAGGCTGCGCTGCAACGCGAAGGCCCTTGCGAAGAAGGGCCTTGAGCGAAAACTGTTTGGGAGCGAGCCTGCTCGCGAAGGCGGTGTGGCCATCAGCGAATGTGTAAATGGTTCGGTTGCTTTCGCGAGCAGGCTCGCTCCCATAGTGATGGCTTCAGCTATCGAGCTTTTATTCCTTGAGGAACGTCAGCAGGTCCTGGTTGAGGCGATCCTTGTGCGTCTCGGTCAGGCCGTGCGGCGCGCCAGGGTAGACGATCAATCGAGCGCCCTTGATCAAGGCTGCCGAGGCCCGGCCCGCGGCGTCGATGGGCACGATCTGGTCGTCGTCGCCGTGAATCACCAGCGTCGGCACGTCGAACTTCTTCAGGTCGCCGCGGAAGTCGGTCGCCGAGAACGCCGCGATCGAGTCATAGGTGTTCTTGGCGCCGCCCTGCATGCCTTGCGCCCAGAACGACTGGATCAAGCCCTGGGACGGCTTGGCGCCCTTGCGGTTGTAGCCGTAGAACGGGCCGGAAGCGATGTCCAGGTACAGTTGCGAACGGTTTTCCTCAGAGGCTTTGCGTAATCCGTCGAACACCGCAATCGGCAAGCCGCCAGGGTTGGTGTCGGTCTTGAGCATCAGCGGCGGGACCGAGGACACCAGCACGGCTTTCTTGACCCGGCTGGTGCCGTGGCGACCGATATAGCGAGCCACTTCGCCGCCCCCTGTCGAGAACCCGACCAAGGTCACGTCCTTCAGGTCCAGCGCCTCGATGACCGCTGCCAGGTCGTCGGCGTAGTGATCCATGTCGTTGCCTTCCCACGGCTGGCTGGAGCGGCCATGACCGCGACGGTCGTGGGCAATGACGCGATAGCCCTTGGCGGCGAGAAACATCATCTGTCCTTCCCAGCTGTCGGAGTCCAGCGGCCAGCCGTGGCTGAAGGTGACGACCTGACCGTTGCGCGGGCCCCAATCCTTGTAATAGAGCTGCACGCCATCCCTGGTGGTGATGTAGCTGGCGGACTGCACAACGCTGCCGACTGCGGTGGCGCTGGCGCCGGCCTGGACGGGGGTAGCGGCTTCTGCGCCGAGGGTGGCCAAGGCCAGGATGGCGACAGCGAAGGTGCGGTTGAATGTGTTCATCGTTTCTCTCTCCATAAGGGACGGTTTGATCTGCCGGGATCGTTGTCGATCGCGTTGGTGGGCAGATTAGAGAGAGCGAAGCGCAACGAGAACGGCGCTGGCATCGATAACAACTATAGGGATATCGGATACCTGCGTTTTTGATCGTGGCGAAGCTTGCCCCCGTTCGGCCCTGTAGGAGCTGGCGAAGCCTGCGATCTTTGTAGATCTTTCGCTTGAGCAATCAACCAAACGACGGCATAGGCCCCAGCGAGTTGAGGATCCAGGTGACCGCAGCGACGGCAACGAGCACCGCTGCCAGCAAACCGATGAACAGCCACTTGACGACTTTCAGCCACTTCGGCGGACCGGCGCTCGGGGCGAAGGTTTCCACCGCGTGACTCATGGCTTCGGCGCAAAAGGGGCACTCGCCGTTGTCCTCGAGAATCAGGGTGCCGCAGTGATCACAATTCTTCATGTCGTACCAAGGCTCGGAAACGTTTGTCCAGCGGCGAACCGTCGCCGCACCTGATGCTCAGTATTTATAGACGATGCCCAGCCTGCCCATGATTTCCATGGCATTGACCAGGCCCAAGCCGTTCATGGGCAGGCAGGCAAACGCCTGGCACTCGTCGAAATGCGTGCCGATGGCCAGCAGCTTCAAATCGTGGGTTTCCAGTCGCGCATTGAAATACTGCAGCAGCGCCCGTTCCCAATCGTTGGCGCGATTGACCGCGTCCACGGTTTTGCTGTCAGGCGTGGGGACTTCGATGCCCAGTTCCCGAAGTGGGGCGAGGGCGTTGATGGCGTGGACGCCTGACAGCGCCCACTCCTTCCATTCGAATTCAGCCAACCGATGGGCGTCGGCCAGTGCCGATCGCAGTTGCGTCCAGGCCCAGTCCCACTGACCGTTGGGGGCGGGCATGTTTTCGATCAGCGCTTGGGCAAGCGCCTCGTCGAACAGGCAATCGAACAGGTCTGCCAGCGTGTCGGCCGGATCCGGTCCAGGCCCCTGATCCTGGGTGTCCAGGTCATGGCTCAAACGCTGCCAAAGACTGGCCAGTTCCGTCCAGTCGTCTTCATCCATGTCGTCATCGATCACCTGCGCCTTATGGCCGCGGTGGTAGTTGTCCAGCCGCGTCTTGTGAACCTGGACAGCGCCCTCGGCGACGCTCACTTCGTAGCTGCTGTGGTCCAGGTAGCTGGTCTGGAAGACGATGCGGTCAGCAAAGAGGTCATGCACGAGGCTTTCCTCGGCATCGAAATAAGCCGCGCCTTCGAGCGTGCCGTGGGCGGTGATGATGCGTTGCAGCGACAGGGGATCGATGGCGTTCAGGGGCATTTATTTCACGCTCTGTACATGCATGTCGATGGAAGTCCCGTCGTGCTTGTCGGTACTGGCGTGGTAGAAGAACCCGTAGTCGACCAAATAGTAATAATGATTGGCGGGAAGGAGTCTTTTACTCGGAAGCTGTTCCTGGCAACTCATGGCCTTGGCCTGGCCGCTCAGGGCCGGGTTCAGTTGCTTGGCCGGCAATTCGCGGTCGATGCGACAGTCGAAGACTCTCGGCTCCGTACCCAAAGTACCGATGAGGCTGCTGGTGTTACTGCCTTGTCGGGTGTAACCCAGTTCGCTGCCGACCGGCATGTGTCGCCAATCGCCACGAAAGCTCAAGCTGTCGATGACCACGGTGTTTCTCGACATCGTGGCCTGTTCCACGCCGGAAAGCATCAACAGGCCACGCCAGGTGATCTTGCGACCGTTGAGGTGTTCGCTTTTGTGAATGAAGCGCAACTGACGGGTGTCCGGGTCAGTGGACAGAAAGTATTCGGTACGTTCCGGCCTGCTTTCCTTGGGGAAGTTGACGGTGCCGGCCAGTTCCACGTAGGTCAGCGTCTTGATCGGCGCGGGCATGTCGAGTTGCTCGATGGTTTTCAAGACGTCCGGGTTGATGACCGGGTTACCATCGGCCCTCATCGGTACGGTTCGGAACTTGAACGTCGGCGTATTGACAGGTTTTGTCTGCGTTTGTTGGCTGGCGCAAGCGGCCAATGCCAGGAAGGTGATACCAAGGATAAGACGTTGCACGGGTGACTCCGATAAGTCCATTTTGAGGGAGGCTGGCAGGTCGTTGACGATCTATCGCAGGCGAGTTACTGCTCAGTGGAAACGGTCAAGTCCGGATCGGCTTCAGCCGCCATCTTCAATCGATCCGCTTTGCTGATGTACTTGTCCTTGCTCTTGGGGGCCAGTTTGGCGCTGGCCTTCTTTGCGTTGGCCTTGAGCAGCTGGTTGATTTTTTTGCGGCGGTTCATGTCGTTCCACTTGGGTTTGAGAGGCAGACGCGATTTAACGCTCGGTTGCCGGCATTTTCAAGAACCGCTGTTCATGATCCGCATTCGGCAGCAGGCAAACGTCGTATTTGCCAAACAGTCGATAACGATTCAGCGCAATGTGATCGTAGACCCAGTCTCGAAGTGCGCGCGGCAAGAGGCGCAATACATTCACCGCGTGCCAGCGACCGGGCAATTGCGAAACCACTTCGAAAAACGCGTCCGAGCGCTCCCACAGTTGCTGGTCGCGGATCACCGCCATGGTATCGAACTGGTCCACTGGCAAACCCGCCCATGCGAGCAAGGCCTGGCCTTCAGGCGATTGCACCGCCGCCAGCCGCACCCGTCGCTGCCGATCATGGCGTATCAGGAACTTCGCCCAGCCGTTGCAAAGCTTGCACACGCCGTCGAACAGGACCACCGTTTCGCCTGGCTTGAGCAGCGGCGCGGGGGAAGGTCGGGTTCTTGAGGCTGGCATACGAGTGGTCCTGGGACTTGGTTAGGTTGGGATCATACAGACTGTCAGGGTGTGTTTGCCTTCTGAAGGCTACCGCCGTGGGCAATTTGAGTGCGGGAGACAGGAAGCGAGTAACTGCTGTGTTACGTTCTGTATCATTGTCTGATGGTATTCCGCATGCCAGAAAATCGCACCCTCTTCCATACCGCTCTAATCTGCCGCTTTCCAATCCCTTCAGCTCATTTGGCCGATTTTTTGCAGTCCTCAAGTAGCGATTCCCTTGAGACTCACCCCAATGATCCGGCCCTCGTCACGCTTTGATAACGCCCATGGTCGCCACCTGTTCCCCGCAGGTGGTTCGGCTCGCGCGTTGCCAAGTGGCGCCATGAAGGTCTTTCTTCGTCGGTCCGTCTCGCCATCTCCCGTTGTTCTCCAACGACTTCCGGCTTGCGTTGCCGCCAAGCAGAACGGTTTCTGGCAAATAGTCAGCTGACCCTTTCCCGTGCGTTTGACGCGTCCTGCGCCATGCCTGCTCCAGCGGGCGTGCCGCCTGTCTTTATCCGCTGAGCCGTTGGCAAGCTGTTGTTGCGCTTGCCGGGGAAGCTGCACCCGGAAGAACGTTGATGAACACTGAAACCGCAATCCTGCTGGTCGATCTACAAAAAGAAGATCAATTCGCGCTCCCGCGATTTGAGCAAGTGATCAAGAACGCCGCATCGGTCATCGATGCCGCTCGTAGCCTGAACATTCCGTTGTTCTACACGCGGCATATCAATGATGCCCATGGCCGCGACTTGATGCTGGGTGAGCCCGTCGATGAACTGGGCCGGCCCACCACCTATCTGGCGGGCACCGCCGCTGTGGAGATTCTCGATGAGCTTGCGCCCCAGGCGGGCGATGTCGTGATCGACAAGCATCGCTACAGCGCTTTCCATGGCACTCGGCTGGCCCAGATGCTCGGCCGCAGGGGCATCAAGCACTTGGTGGTCATGGGCGTGCTGACCGATGTGTGCGTCATGACCAGCGTGTTCGACGCGTATCAGCGCGACTTCCAAGTCACTGTCGTGGCCGACGCCTGCACGGCGACCACCGTTGCCGCCCACTACTCGTCGTTGCTGATTCTTTCCAACTGGATCTACGGGCTGGAGATTTTCTCTGCGCAGCAGTTGCTGCGACGTTGGCAAAACCAGCCAGCGGTCTCGCTCCGCACCGCGACGCCCGACCATCTCGCCTTCCTGCCAGAAGCGTTCGTAGAAGCCATCGAGCATCTCGAAAGCCGTCTCGTCAACGATCGCTAATCGGAGAGAACAATCATGAAAGTTGAAAACAGAAGCATTGATTTCATCCCCGAAGACGAACGCTATGGCGAGCCTCGCTCGTTGTTCTTCGTATGGTTTGGCGCCAACGCCAACATCACCACGGTCGCCGCCGGCGTATTGCCGATCAGCCTGGGCCTCAATCTGTTCTGGAGCGTGCTCTCGATCCTTGTCGGTTCCATGATCGGCGCGGTCTTCATGGCCTCGCATTCCGCGCAAGGGCCGCGGTTGGGCATTCCGCAGATGATCCAGAGTCGCGCGCAATTCGGGGTGTTTGGCGCCATTGTCCCGCTGTTGTTCGTGATGTTGATCTACCTGGGCTTTTTCGTCAGCAACACGCTGTTGGCGGCCCAGGCCGTTGCGACGGCAAGCCCGTTCAGCAACGAAGTGAACATCATCCTGCTCGGCGTGGTGTGCTTCCTGGTGGCCTTGGTCGGCTACCGGTTCATCCATCGTTTCCAGAAGATCCTTTCGCTGGTGTCCATCGCGGTCTTCGGTTTCGCCACCGTCCTGTCCCTTGCGTTGCCCATCGAACCCGGACAGTGGACACCGCAAGGGTTCAGCCTGGTGAGTTTCCTGGCCTCGGTGAGCATTTCGGTGACTTGGCAACTGTCCTATGCGCCTTACGTTGCCGATTACTCGCGTTACCTACCAACCCGCACGTCCACCCGCCAGGTGTTTTGGTACAGTTATTTGGGAACGGTCATCGGCGGCAGCTGGATGATGGTGCTGGGCGCAATGCTGGCCAAGGGCGTGGCCGGGTTCTCGGATAATGTTGGCTTGAACCTGGTCGGGCTCATGGGGGGAGGGACGTTGTTGATGTTCGGCTTCGTGCTGTACGGGCAGGTCGCGATCAACGTGTTCAACCTGTACGGCGCGTTCATGTCGACCGTGACGGTGGTCGAGCCCTATGCGCAACTCAAGGTCACGCCGCTTGTACGCGCGGGGTTCATGTTGGTCATCTGCGCCGCCGCGACCGGTTTGTGCACGCTGGCCCAGAATGACTTTTTGCAGTTCTTCCTGAACTTCATTTTCTTCATGAGCTACTTCCTGATCCCGTGGACGGCGATCAACCTCGTGGACTACTACGCCTTGCGCAAAGGTGTCTATCGGATCGCGGACATCTTCGAACCGGACGGTATCTATGGTCGGGTGAACTGGATCGCGGTCAGTGTATTCCTGATCACCATCGTGCTTGAAATCCCGTTCATGAGTACCTCGTTGTACACCGGTCCGGTTGCCAGTGCCTTGCAAGGGATCGATCTTGCCTGGGTCGTCGGCTTGCTGATTCCCGCCGGTGCCTATTACGGCTTGATGAGCCGCTATAGATGCGCAGTGACAGCGCCTGTCGAGACTTGACGGCGAGCGATGATGCCTGGGGAGTCGAACGGATCGATCGCCCAAGGCAGCATCAGCGTACCCGACTGCGACTCTGCACCGACAGGTCCAGGGCTTTCTGCATGTCCAGCCGCGCCGAGCGGCCCACGTCCTTGTCGTTGAGCTGGTAATTGCGCTCCGACGGCAGGATGGGCGCGGTGAGGTCTTCGCCGTCCATTCGTTCGAAATCATGGTTGTCGCCGATGGTCATGGCGCTGCGCCGCAGGAGCATGCGCAGCTGTTCTGGCTGAAGTTCTGGATTGATCGACAGCATCGCCGCCAGCAGGCCCGTGACCATCGGCGTGGCGTAGGACGTGCCGCAATGCACCGCACCGTCCTCGCCGGCATTGACCGTAGAGGCGTGGGTGCAGGCGGCCGCGGTGATGTCGACGCGCATGTCGATGTTCGAGGAGCTGCGCTTGACCGCGTAGCCGGGGTCGTCGACGGCGACTCCGGCCCGTTCGTTGCGCTGGTGCCCGCCGACCACCAGCAATTGCTCGGTGATGAACGAGGAGGGCAGGCGGTATTCGTCGGTGCCCGAAAAGGAGGAGCCGTTGCCGGCGGAGTTCACCACCACCACGTCGGGATGTTCCTTGCGCAGCCACAGGAAAAATTCCTCCAGCAATTCTTCGTAGCCGCCCATGGCGATGCCCGAACGTAGCAGCGAATCCACGTCATCGCCTTTCACATCTTTCGCCCCCACGCGGTGAATGCCCCAGCTCCAATTGAGCACGCGCACGCCGTCCTCGACGAGGTTCACCGAAGCGGCGATGTTGGCGGTGATCCCCGCATCGGAATTGCGCTCGACGATCACCTCGAAGCCACCGCTGGCCTTGTCCAGGCCCCGGAGAAAACCGCTGTTGCCGCCATCGTTCCAGCGCGCCGCGAGGATCCCGGCCACGGTCGTGCCGTGGTTGTCCGGCTTGTCCGCATCGCGGGCGTAGACGCAGGTGCGCGGCACCGAGCAGGGGCCGAGGTAATCGGCAAAATCCGCCGTGTCGAAATCCACGTCGCGCTCGATCAGGCCGATGCGCACCGGTTGCGGTCGGATCGGCGACTGCTGTCCGGGGATGCGCCGCTGGTAGTAATGCACCGCGTCGAGAAAGCGATTCGCCGCCCACTCATCCGAGTCCTGGGCCGGTTTTTTCGGCTCGTCAGGCTGGGCGGGCGCTTGCTCGGCCTCTTCCGCCCCTGACTCCTCGATCACCACCGCATCGACGCTGGTCTCGCTGCCCAGGCGCAGCACCAACGCATCGCGATGCACCAGATCCTTGGCCGGCAGGCGCAGCTGATACACGTTCAGCGGCGCTATGCTGCCGACCACCTTCGCGCCATATTTGCCGGCAAGCCGCTCAGCCTCCTGGCGGCCATCGTGACTTTCCTCGATCAGCACGCTGACCAGATCCACATAGGTGGTCAGGCCGTCCATGTTCTTCGCCACCTCGTTCGGCCCAGCGGCGAGCACGTGGCTGTTGCCCATGGTCAGCCAAACGGCATTGCTCAGGCGTGGGCCGTCGGCCAGCCAGAGCGGACCGCTGTGGTAATCGGCGCTGTCCAGGCGCAAGCGCAGGCTTTGTCCTTCACGCTGGATGCTGTGGGCAGGAATCGTTTTCTCGCCCAGTTGCAGTTGTGGCGTTGCGTCACCCAGCCCACGTGCGGTCAGGCACCATTCCTGACGCTGGCGTTCGAGCAAGTCGCCGCAGCGCTTCAGGCCTTCCAGGCGCAACGGTTCTTGCGCGGAGGCGGTCGTGCTGGCTGTCCAGATCAGGAATGAGGCGAGGGCGACGGATCGTAAGCGCATGGGTGGAGTTCTTTGCTGGGGTTTGCTGTTCCGACCGCTGCGTCGATGGCTTCGTTCAGGCGTCCCTATCGAGCGTCATCGAAATGGAACAACCGAACCCGCACCGCAATCCGATTCATAAGCGTTTGAGGAACAGGGGAGTCCCATGTCTCGTCCACCCATGATCGGAATCATCGCCTGCTCAGGCAAGATCGGCCCGCACACCGTCCAGCTCAGCAACGACAAATACGCCCAGGCGGTCGCCACCGCCGCAGAAGCGCTGCCGGTGATCCTGCCGGTGTTCCCGGCGCTGATCGATCCTGCCCACGTCATTGCCGGCCTGGACGGGCTGCTGTTCACCGGATCGCCGTCCAATATCGAACCCCATCACTACGGTGGTCCACCCAGCCCGCCGGGCACCGAGCACGACCCGGCCCGGGACAACCTGGCGCTGCCGCTCTGGCGCGCCGCGGTCGAAGCGGGCCTGCCGGTGCTCGGTATCTGCCGTGGGTTCCAGGAAATGAACGTCGCCTTCGGCGGCTCGCTCCATCAACAGCTCGACGGCCCTGGCGCCGAACATGAACCGCCGAGCAACGAACCCGTCCAGGAACAATACGCCCGCAACCATGCCCTGACGGTGCGGCCGGGCGGCGTGTTGGCGCGGCTGGGGCTCAAGGACGTCATCGAAGTCAACTCCGTCCACGGCCAGGGCATTGCGCGGGTGGGGCAGGGCTTGCGCGTCGAGGCCGTGGCGGAGGATGGGTTGGTGGAGGGCCTTTCGGTGGAGGGCAGCCGGGCCTTTGCGCTGGGGGTGCAATGGCATCCGGAGTGGGAGGTGATGGAGAACGCGGATTATCGAGCGATTTTTCGGGCGTTTGGGCAGGCGTGCAGAGAGCGGGCGGGTTACGCCGGATCGTGACAACAGACGCAGAGCTTGTTGCCTTCAGGGTCCCGAAAGTAGGCCCCGTAATAATCCGGGTGATATTCAGGGCGCAGGCCTGGAGGACCTTCGCAGCGGCCGCCCAGGGTCAGCGCCAGGGCATGAGTGTTACGCACGACCTGTCTATCGGAGGCCAGCAGGGCGATCATTTGCCCGTTTCCGGACGTCGCCGGTTCGCCGTCATAGGGTTTGCCAATTACAAAAAGAGGACGTGGGTTGTCAGGGTGCATCCAGCCCGCCCAGGGGCGTTCAAGGTCTTTGAACTTGAGTTCAAGGCCGAGCGCTTGCATGACCTCTTGATAAAACACAAACGCTCGCTGGAAATCGTTCGCGCCGATGCACACATGTGAAATCATCTTTTCATCCTGGAAAGGGGAAGGCCTGTTTCCACCATAGCAGCGTCTCCTCAAGGATTGGCCTTCATCCGTCCTTCGATCGCCACGCGCAAACAACCCCAGGCGATCACGCCGATGACCAGCAGCTCGGCGATACCGATAAGCACGTGGAATGAAAAGGTCATCGGCTGCTCCGCCCAATAGAAGGTTGTCGGGCGGGAAATGCCAATGCGCAGTCGTCCGGTAAACAGCGAGGGCACCAACGTGATGATGCGGGTCAGCTCGAACACAGCCAGGAACGCGCCAATCAGCGCGAGCAGGGCGCGTGCGGGTGTGCCCAGTTGCTCAGTCGTCTCCGCCGAAGGCGTCGGCGCCTTTGCTTTGCGCTGCCTGGCGATTTTCGCCGGGGTCGGAGCAGGCCGGTAGGCGGCCTTCGCAACGGGTGCCGAACCCACCGTTACCTCGCTGGGCATTGGTATTTGCAGGTAGTCGCTTATCTCACGCAGCCATAGGTCGGTGCGTTTGCTTCCCGGTACGATCGGAACGTTGCTGCTCGTCAGGCGATGGGTGATGCCATCGCGCATCACCAGCCACAGTTGAGTGGCGGCTGGCTTGGCCTCCGGGTGGCGGCGCAGTTCGAAGTGTTTGGCGGCGTCGATCCTGAACACCGAATGCACCCGCTCACGGCGTCCGAAAAAGTTCTGGGTGCGGCGCTTGCCTTCGCCGTCGAGACGCGACAACAGCAAGGTCTCGCGGGTGCCGGTGTAAACCAGCAGCGCCAGGCCCAGGGCGGGAATCAGCAGCAGCCCGAGCACGAGCAGGAGCGAGGACAGCGGATCCATGCCTGCTGGCGAGGAGCCCGCCTCCATGATTGCTAGCACGGCCGCCCCAGGAAAGATCAAGGCCATCGCGCTTGCCAGCAATACGAATCCGCTCTGCACCCAATTGATCGAGTGGATGTGCAGGTCATCGCGCGCGGTGCGCTCGAATTGATAACCGATCAGCATGCAGGGCTCCTGATGCGCCGCTTGGAGAACGCCGAAGGGCTGCGCAAAGCCGCAGGCGACGATCGTGTTCCGGGCAGCGGAGAATACCTCATGCGGAGGATCACGTAGAACATTGGGTGTGGGTAGGCAACGTCGCCACAGCTATCCTGCAAAGGAATACATCGGCTCAAAACCGACGCGTTGGTGACACCCGAAAAAGCCTCACGTGGACATCGCTTTCTGGTAGGCGTTGATCAGGTTGTATCTACCTAGTTTTTGGATGACCAGGGACTCGGCGCCGGTCTTCAGGCCAGTCATTGTCTGAAAGATATAGCCCGTGACAGGCGCTTTGTCGTTTATCAACGCATCCAGGATCTTCTCGACCAGCGTGCTCTTTGCATATTGGTCAGCTGTGGAGGAGCTGGCAAGTCTGTAGTCGTCGCTAAATAGTCCAATCAGGCACCTGAATATCCACATGGGCGACATTTGCTGTCCATAGAGCGTGTTTGTAAGTTTAGCTCCCAGGCTGCCTTTTGATTCTATTATCAAATACTCTTCGACGGCCCCGCTTGACATGTTTCTACGGATCCAGATCTGATCTATTCCGTTGGTCCTTCCTGAGGCGGCTTTGCCAATTTTCATCTGGTAGTCCTGACCCTGAATAGTCAGCAGGTATTTGGTTGCGGCGTACTCGCCGCGGGCTTCTGCAGTGCCCGCATCATTCAAATTATTAAGATGCGTTCTAACACGCCTGGCTGAGTAGATATCATGGTGAACGAATCTCTCCCATCCAGGCTGGCTCGCGCCGAAGGAACCAAAAACCCAGGATTTGACATTTCGCATAAGGTCAAAGTTGGCGCGGTTGCGGTCGACGATTTCGTTAAATCGTCGATTGAATTCAGCGGGTGGAATCTGGCGCATGTCCCGTGAGGTAAAACCCTGTTGGGCTTCCTCTTTGTTCTCCATGAACCACTGAACCCTTTCTGCAAGCCAGTAATCCTGGATATTGAATACAACCGCTGCCGAGACCGCTTTATTGATATGTTTGGGGCCCGTGTGTCTGGCGTCTCTCCTGATAGCTTGCTTGATTTGTTCTTCGTCGGTTGAGTCCAGAAGAATCAGCTGGGTTGCAAGATGGGTGGAGCCGATATTGGCCCCATATCTGTTCTGGTACTGATTGACCACATGGTCATCGATCTGGTTATTGGATTTGACGATGGCGATTGAGCCGACGGAGGTATAGGGGTAGGCCTGGGTAGACAGGGCAAGCTGATCCCCCCCGCGTGCATCGAAGTGCAAGATTTCTGTGCTCTCAACTGTTGCGATAGGGTTGCAGTACCTGAGTATCTTGTCGTTGAGCGCGTCCATGGAGTCATAGCTTGTCAGCTTGTTCATGTTCGTTTTCATCCTCTGAAATGAACGTCCGATGGCTCCAAAATAGTTCATGGTCGTGTTCCATGCCAGAAAGGTTCAACTGGGCTCAATTGTCACGTCGAGTTTGGCCCTACATCGGTCGATGAAAACGGAGCGACCGGTTCAGGAAACGTCCTACATCGCCACTCACATCCCCTGCGTTAGCGTCCGTCCTGGATTTTCAGGATGAGATTCGCGACTTGTGACCACACGCCCAAAAGACCTGCCCAAGGTTCGTAATCCACGTTCCGGCGAAGGGCACAACATCTCCTATAGGGACATGACGTCCAGCGAGCTGGCGGACTACGAAACCCTCCAGCGCGGCCATGAAGCCATGCTCGCCCGACAGGCTGCCTATGAAAACGAACGTTGGGCCACGGTGGAGAAAAAGCCTCTCGTCATCACCGGCTCCGTGTTTGCCAAGAGCTGCAAACTGCCCAACGGAATCATCGACTACAGCAACCCCAACGGCTTCGTACCGCCGGACCTGGTCAAACAGTACGGCGATCTGACGTGGCTCGGCGGCCGAAGCGCCGACGCTTCGGGAAGCGTTCCCCTCAAGCAAATCGGCTCAAGCGCAATACCCGTCGCCTTGGGCCGACTCGCACTGGGAGGTTCCGCTGTGCCGGCGGCTGGCGCCGCTACTGGCACGGTCGGCGCGGCGTTGTTGACCGGCATCGTCGCCTTGCTCTGGCCCTCCAACCTGGGCGACAGCGCTCTTTACAGCGAAGAGCAGCTACGCCACCTCAAACAAGCCCGCACCCGCATGCGCCTGAGTATCGAGCAGCAGGCCGACGGCAGTATCAAGGGCTACGGCTTCTACACCGGGCAGAACCGCGGCTGGGAAATGGTCGACGTCGTCCACCTCACTCCTCGCGGCGACCAATACATCGCCGACCTGGGCGACGGCATCGAACTGATCTGGACCCCAGCCTCCGATCCCTCCGACACCCTTGGCATCCCTGCGTTGGAAGCCGCGCCCCAAACGCCACACATCTGGATCTACCCACCGACGCCGGTGGCGGACAGCATCATCGTCAACCCGATTTATCCGCCAGAGTACAAGGATTTCGTCCTTGTGTTTCCGGCGGATTCGGGGGTTCGGCCGGTTTATGTGGTTTTGAGCACGGCTCACCTCAAGTATTTCCCAAAACCGGACTTTCCAACGGCGTTCCCAAGTGCAAAATGGGCCCCGCCCAAGACTCGCATGAAGGCGGAGGACTGCGTCCACGCTGGAAGGATAAAAACAATATTTATGAATGGGATTTTCAACATGGCGCAGTAGAAAAATACGACAAGCGAGGGAAACATCTGGGTGAGTTCAACCACATTACAGGTGTCCAGACGAAACCAGCCAACCCAACGAGGTGGATTGAACCATGAACCACAAAATAATGGGCATCATTGACGGGGATGACTTCGCTTCTTACGAAACAGCGCTCATCATTGATGGCCGAGAACTGGCAACAATAATGAACTGGACTGGACAGGAGGAGCAACTATACGACTATGAACTGACTGCTTCTCAAATTAATGAGTTGGAAGCCGCCTGCTCGATAATACTGCCAAGAAACCTAGTACTTTATCTCACTACCAGCGGGAACCAGCCTGGGGGAAAATCATAAAAATCGGAGGGGTGAGAAAGTTTGCGACCCGATTACCGGCAAGCGAACCAAACCCGCCTGGCCTGCAACGAAGGTAAAAAATTAAGCCCGCCGTTGAAATTTTTGACAGCCCTAAAGGTAGAAACATTTATAAGTGGGGCTCTAGGTTTGGAGGGTTGGAGTTGTATCGTGCAAGCGATGGAAGCCACTTAGGAGCATTCAGCCATGAGACAGGACTTCAAGTAGGACCGATCCGAAAAAATCGTAACATCAAAAAATATCTGTGAGGGTTCGATGGGTTTGAAAATCAGATTGGATTGGTATGACAAGAGAACCGAGTTGGGTGAAGGAAAGGAGTATTCGAGGGATATGGGCGACGATATGTCAGCAATTACCGCGCTGGGGTTGGGGAGCGAGCCAAGAATATACGACGGAGGTTTTGATGTGCTCGAAGAATGGATCCCGCTTCTTCAGCCCCTCTTCAATCACTCAATCGCTCCTGAGCAGTTTGATTACCAGATATCATTTCGTTACCGAGCAGCGTGGTAGCAGCGGGGCAGCTCGTCCTTTCGAAGGGTATTTTTTTCTGGCAGTGGGGTGCCGTGTCTTACTTCTCAATAACGGGTTTTTATCCCGACGACAGAAATGACGATTCATTGCAGTTTGAAATGGACATAAAAAATGCTGAGCAGAATGAAATGCTCGCCCAAATAACCGAGGGGAAATCGTTCGGCGAAGTCGGCCCTGGAGAGCTAGAAATAACAAACGCGCAGCTAAGGGAAATAGGACGGGTACTGGGGGTGAAGTTCCCCGTGGGATTGGAGTACTACATCGGAACTTGTATCGATGCCTGAGAAAACACCAAAAAGGAATCGTATGGGTCTCAAATTGCGACTCGAGTGGTATAGCAAACAAACAGAGTCTTTCGAGGGGGAGGAGTATTCGACGGCGCTGTTGTCGAGGCTTTAGGTCTTCCATTCGAGAATAATATTAATAACGGAGGCTTTAATGTCGTCTTGGAATGGGTGGCGATCTTGCAACCCTATTTTCAACACTCAATTGATTGGGGCGGCTATGACTATCAGATAGCGTTCGATTATCGAGACAGCTGGTGACCACTCTGCAAGGTTTTTCCAGGGCGCTTTCAAACAAAAAACGCTTAAGCCATGCTCGCCAGCCCGCCGCGAAGCGCAGTCCTGAAACAGATCCGAACTGTTTCAGGACCAGACAAAATCCGCCCTTACTTTAGAAACTGTACTTCGCCGTCAACATCATATTCCGCGGATTGCCATACGCATCCCCCCCATAACTCGCAGAGTTGGCGATAGACGAATAGTAGCGGCGGTCAAAGATGTTGTTGGCGTTGACCTGCAAGTCCAGGTTCTGGTTGACCCTGTACCCGGCCATCAGATCCGTGACGGCATAGCTGCCCTGTTCGAGGCGGTACTTGCTGCCGTTGGCCAGCGGAATGTCGTTGTACATCCGGCTCTGCCAGGAGACGTTGCCGCCAACGCGCAGTTTTTCCAGCGGGCCTTGGAAGCGATAGTGGGTGGTCAGCTTGAAAAGATGTTCCGGCGTGTCAGTGTCGAACTGCTTGTTTACATTCTGTGGATTGGCGGCGTCCTTGATGGTGTGGGTTCGCGCGTAGGTATAACCACCGCCGACCTGCCAGTTTTCGGTCAATGCGCCTTGCACTTCGAAGTCGATCCCCTGGCTGCGAATCTCGCCTGAGGCCTCGTTGCAGGTTGTCTGCGGACAGTTGGGCACGACCACCTCTACTGCGCGGTTTTCCTGGTCGATCCGGAACAGCGCAACGCTCGCATTCAGCGCGCCATCAAAGTACTCGCCCTTGATCCCGACTTCATAATTTTTACCTACGATCGGCTTGACCGGGGACCCGGACCTATCCTTTGCGCTCTGCGGCGTGAAGATGTCGCTGTAGCTGACGTAGACCGAATACTGGTCGTCCAGGTCGTAGATCAAGCCGGCGTAACGGGTGACGTTTCGAGTGACCTTGTAGTCGCCCTCGCCATCATGATTATCGTAGTCGTACCAGTCCAGGCGTCCGCCGAGGATCAACTTCAGCGGGTCGGCCAGGCTCAGGCGTGTGGTGAGGTAGACGCCGTCCTGGGTGGTCACCTCGCGCTGGTTGTTCGTGTGGACGAAGTTCGGTTTCCCGGCGTTGATCGGCCAGTTGGTGTCGTAAGGGGTGTAGCTGTGGGTGGTGTCGTCGTAGATGCGCTTGCTTGCGCCCACAATCAGTTCATGGGTGCGTCCGAATACCTCGAAAGGGCCACTGGCAAAGGCGTCAACGCCGGCCTGGTTTTCGTCATGAGCGGCCTGGTAAACCGTGCGGGCCAGCGTGTTGTTGACCCAGCGCGATTGGTAAGAGCCGGAAAACAACGCATCCTGCTCGGAATAGTTGGCGTTGACCTGAAGGTTCCAATCATTGGCCAGGCGATGACGGACTTCGGCGAATACCGTGTTGATCTCCTGGTCCTTGTTCTCCCAATCCGTGCCCGGATTGTAAGAGCGCGGCAGGTCGAGGTGATGACCGTCCTGGCCGATCATCGAGGAACCCCAGAAGTAATTGGTCTTGTCCTTCTGATGGGAGAAACCCAGGGTCAAGGTGGTGTCTTCGCTCAGGTCTGCTTCGGTGACCGCATAGAACAGGCCGTGATTTTCCTCGACATCATCGATGAAACTGTTGGCGTCGCGGTATGAGGTCACGACCCGGCCACGCAGGGTGCCGCTGTCGTTGAGCGGGCTGGACGCATCGACCTCGCCACCGTAGTCGTCCCAACTGCCGGCGGTACCGGTCAGGGTGAGTTTCTGTTCGGCCAGTGGGCGCTTGCGGACCATGTTGATCGCGGCTGACGGGTTGCCTGCGCCGGTCACCAGGCCTGTGGCACCGCGCACGATCTCGACCCGATCAAACATCGCCAAGTTGGGCTGGGCGCCGACCGAAACGCCGTTGTAGCCGGTCGGGATACCGTCATACATCAGGTTATCGATTTCGAACCCGCGCGCCTTGTAGGTCTGCCGGCCAGGGCCGCTGGAAAAATCCAGGAACAACCCGGGCGTCGCCTTGACCACGTCGTTGATGCTGGTCATCGCCTGGTCATCCATACGCTGGCGTGTGATGACCGTGACGGCTTGCGGAGTTTCACGCATGGTCAGCGGGAGCTTGGTTGCCGTCGACATCGAACCGGTTGTGTAGGATTCGGTGCCTTCCGTAGTACTCCATAACTGGTTGCTCGTGACTTCGGTCGCGCCCAGCTCCAGCGTGGCCGGTGGGGTGTTCTGGGTGGCGGCGCTGTTGTCATCGGCGTAGGCGGGAGCCAGGGAAGCCATGCAGATCGCCATGGCCAGGAGATCACGGGTAGGGGTGAAATAACGCGGGGTGGTGGTGCAAGTCGACATGAGTCGGTCCTGAGATGCTAATGATTGTGAGAACGATTAGCATTTAAGTGTCTCAAGATTTTTCTGAACGATAAAGCCTCCATTGGCTGGAATTGCCGACGTAGAGCGGTGCGCTGCGAATCCTCTATCATGAGCAGATGTTCATGCCCCGTGTTTTTCACACAACTCCCCGGAACCGTATACATGAGAGATCTGCCGCCAACCGCCACATTGCGAGCCTTTGAAGTCGCCAGCCGGCACCCGACGTTCACTGCGGCTGCGGATGAATTGCACGTCACGCAAAGCGCGGTCAGTCATCAGCTCAAGCATCTCGAGGCGCTTTGGGGGTTGCAGTTGTTCGAGCGTGGCAAGTCATTGAGCCTGACGGCGGCGGGGGCTGCGCTGGCGCCCATCGTGCGGGAGTTCATCATGAGCCTGGAGGCGACGTTGAGCGATCTGCGCGAGCAGAAAGGCCGGGTCCGACTCAGCGTCAGCACCACGTATTCCTTCGCGCTGAAGTGGTTGCTGCCACGCTTGCCAATGCTCTCTCGCCAGCATCCCGAGCTGTTGGTCTCGCTGGACACCACGGACAAGGTCATCCACTTTTCCAACGGCCAGGCCGATGTCGCGATCCGGCTCGGCAAGGGCATCTATCCTGGCCTGTATTCGGAGTTCCTGTTTGGCGAACAGGTGTTTCCGGTGGCCAGCCCCGATCTGCTGCAGCGCTTCGGCACGCCCCACAGCCCTGCCGATTTGTTGCATTTTCCGCTGCTGACCCGGGATGGCGCCGAGCTGGTGCCGAAGTGGGAGGCCTGGTTCCAACAGGTCGGGCTGGCGTTCTTGCCGCTCAAGGAAAGCGTGCGGTTTGGCGACACCAACATGACGGTCGAAGCCGCGCTGCTGGGCCAAGGCGTCGCGTTGGTGCGCAGCGGGCATGTTGAAAACGAAATCAGCGACGGCCGTCTGGTGCGGTTGTTCGATGTGCCGTTCCCATCGCCGCTTGCTTACTACTTCGTGTGTCCCAAGGGCATCGAATCGCAGCCGCACATCGTCAGCTTTCGCCAATGGCTGATCAGCGAAGCGCTGAAAGTCCAACGAATCTATGGGTGAGGTATGAAGGCCTGCTCATGCCGCAATGAGCAGACTTCGCTGTAGTCCACGCCATTGGCTGCCTAGAATGGCGACCATGCCTACCCATATCGTCTTCCTGGTTCTTTTTGCCGCACTACTGCATGCCAGTTGGAACGCATTGCTGCGTGGCGGTGCTGATCGGCTGTGGTCGATGACGGTGATGTGCATTGCCATCGCCGTCACCTGTGTCGTTGCCGCAGCGTTCATGGTGCCGCCTGCGGTTGAGAGTTGGGGCTACGCGGTGCTTTCGGCGTTGCTGCATGTCGGCTACAACCTGTTCCTGGTGCGCAGCTACAGGGTCGGCGACCTCGGGCAGATCTATCCGATTTCCCGAGGCTCATCCCCGGCGCTGATCACCCTGGGGGCCGCCATTTTTGCTGGCGAGACCATCACCCCCGGCGAGATGCTGGGGATTGCGCTGGTATCGGGCGGTATTATCTCGCTGGCCTTCAAGGGCCGCAGCCTGTCGGTTCCCAGCTTGCCCTACGCGCTGGGAACCGGTTGCTTCATCGCGGCCTACAGCGTCGTCGACGGCATGGGTGCCCGGCTCTCCGGCGCTCCGCTTTCCTACACGGTGTGGATGTGCGCCTTATGGGGCGTGCTGATGCCGGCCGTTTACATCGGCCTGCGCGACGCCCGCAGCTTGTTTTCGCTGCGCCCCGGAATATTCTCCGCGTTGGCCGGCGGACTGGTCTCGTTGCTCGCCTATGGCATCGTCATCTACGCCATGAACGAAGCGCCGTTGGGCGCGGTATCGGCATTGCGCGAAACCAGCGTGCTGTTCGCTTTGCTGATTGGCTACGCGTTCCTCGGCGAGGCACTCACCACCCGCCGGATCCTGGCGTGCGCAGTGATTGCCAGCGGCACCCTCATCATTGGCTAGGAGGTATTTCAATGGATAACGTCTCGCCCGCACCGCTGATCCTGATAACCGGTGGAAGTCGCGGGGTGGGCGCCGCCACCGCCCGGCTCGCCGCCGCAAAAGGCTATGACGTCGCGATCAGCTACGTCGCCAACGAACCCGCGGCACTGGCCGTGGTGGCGGATGTGCAGGCGCTGGGACGCCAGGCGTTGGCCGTGCGGGCCGACAGCGCGGACCCCGGGCAGGTCGATGAATTGTTCAAGGCCATCGACCGGACGTTCGGAAGGATCGATGTGCTGGTCAACAATGCCGGGGTGCTGTCCACCCAGTCACGCCTGGAGGACCTCGGCTTCGAACGCATGCAGCGCATCTTCGCGGTCAACTCCATCGGTCCGATCCTCTGCGCCCAGCAAGCGGTGAAGCGCATGGCCTACCGGCACAACGGCCCGGGCGGCGTGGTGATCAACATCTCTTCAGCCTCGGCGCGCCTTGGCAGTCCCCACGAATACGTCGACTACGCCGCCTCCAAAGGCGCCCTGGAGACGTTCACCATCGGGTTCGCCAAAGAGGTGGCCCGGGAAGGCATCCGCGTCAACTGCATTCGCCCCGGGCACATCTACACCGACATGCACGCCAGCGGCGGCGAGCCGGGGCGGGTCGATCGCGTCAAGGACTCGATTCCCATGGGCCGGGGCGGCCAGCCGGAGGAGGTGGCGCGGGCGATTCTGTGGCTGGCGAGCGCGGAGGCGTCGTTCGTGACCGGGACCTTCCTGGATGTGACCGGGGGAAAGTGAGCCGTCGTCGTTCGCTGGGAATCGAAACCTCACTGGTCGCTTGAAACGGCTTGCCGGCCGCCCCGCGATCACGGGCGAACCCGCAATCCAGGGAGCGGCACGACCCTGGGGTCAGGGCTTGAGCACCACCTTCACGCAGCCGTCTTTCTTGTCCCGGAAGGTGTTGTACATGTCCGGTCCGTCTTCAAGGCTCACGGTGTGGGTGATGACGAAGCTCGGGTCGATCTGCCCTTCCTGGATGCGCTTGAGCAGGTCGTCGGTCCAGCGATTCACGTGGGTCTGCCCCATCTTGAAAGTCAGGCCCTTGTTCATGGCGGCGCCGAATGGAATCTTGTCGATCAAGCCGCCATACACCCCGGGAATGGACAGCGTCCCGGCGGGGCGGCAGACGTACATCATTTCCCGCAGCACGTGGGGGCGGTCGGATTCCAGCATCACCGCTTGCTTGACCCGATCATAGATGGAGTCGAAGGAACGGGTCGCATGGGACTCCATGCCCACCGCATCAATGCACTTCTCGGGCCCCTTGCCAGCCGTCAGCTCGGCCAGGCGGTCCAGCACGCTTTCTTCATCGAAGTTGATCGTAATGGCGCCACCGGCCTTCGCCATCGCCAAGCGCTCGGGCACGTTGTCGATGCACACCACTTGCCTGGCCCCGAGGATCACCGCGCTGCGCACCGTGAACTGGCCGACCGGGCCGGCGCCCCAGATGGCCACGGTGTCGGTGGGCTGGATATCACATTGCACGGCCGCCTGCCAGCCGGTGGGGAAGATGTCCCCGAGAAACAACACTTGCTCATCGGTAAGCCCCTCGGGAATCACCACCGGCGTGAAGTCTGCATAAGGCACGCGCACGTATTCGGCTTGCCCGCCGGGGTAGCCGCCGGTGAGGTGGGTATAGCCAAACAGACCCGCCGTGGTGTGACCGAAGGCCTTGTCGGCCAGATCCTTGTTGCGGTTGCTGCGCTCGCAAACAGAAAAGTTACCCCGCCGGCATTGATCGCATTCACCACAACAAATCGTAAACGGGACCACGACGCGATCGCCGATCTTCAGCTTCTTGTTGGCCGAGCCCACTTCCACCACTTCACCCATGAACTCATGGCCCATGATGTCGCCATGCTTCATGCCGGGCATGAAACCGTCATACAGGTGCAGGTCCGAGCCGCAAATGGCGCACGACGTCACCTTGATAATCGCGTCTCGCGGGTCTTCTATCGTGGGGTCGGGGAGATGGTCATCACAACGGATGTCTTTCTTTCCATGCCAGCGTAGCGCTTTCACTTGGGTATACCTCCTAGGTGGGGACGGTACGGTCGCTACGATCAGGCTCGTTGCGGACCTCCTGACATTTTCGGTTGGAGGAGGGGGGAGTAGTTCAAAGTAATGGTTGGGGAGAGCGGGGGAGGCGATGGGCGGTTGGGGGACGGGTAGTCACCGAAACACCAGAAACGGCTTACTGGATTTCGTGCGTATTCATCCGCCACCTACACTCCACCTGTTTGACTGACCGCTACCTTCCTTGGAAATCGCGCAATAAGGATTACGCACATGGATGTTGGATTGGCTCATGCAATCGAGGCCGCTGAAGGCGAGTATTTGTGTTCCCGCGTTGAGAGCTTGTTACGGATAAGTGGAAATCCTTTCGGTGCCCGCGTGTTTTTCAACGAAGCTTTTCCCTGCTTTCAAGTGAAAACATCAGCCAGCCCGATGTTCAATCGCATCTACGGCGACAGTACCGACAGCCCCCAACAACTGTTGAGCTTGCTCATGGAATCAGCGGAATATTCGACCGTAACGCCTCTTATCGGGAAGACCTCGACGTTGAAGCAGTACGTTTTTGTGGGAGAGAGGCGATTAGAACGCCTGAAGGGGTGGACGCACCTGCAACTCGCGTGCGCCATCAAGGACGTGGTCTTGAGCCCCCACTCGTTTGAGGTCGAGGAGGCCACCTTACACACGCTTCCTGAGTTCGCAGCTGTGCATGCGAGCGGATTTCATACCAAGCCAGAGCATCGTCAGTTAAGTCAGGCCTCTTTTGCAGGGCTACTGTCAAATGATCGTCTGAAAATCTACGTCCTTAAAGCTGATGGAGATGTAGTTGCAGGAGCGTTGATGTACCTGGCCAGCAATGGGGTTGCCTACCTCGGGACGGCTGCCACCCGAAAAGATGCACGAGGCTTGGGCTACCATGGAGCCCTGATATCTCACCGGATAGAGCAAGCGAAGAAGCACGGGAGTTTGGTGGTCGCCGCAACGGCGCTTCCCAGCTCGCAAAGTCGCCGTAACTTGCAGCGCATGGGGCTGGCGGTATCTCACGTTCAAGCGCTTTATCGCTTGACGGATCGTTGAGGTATGCCAGTGCAGGAGCGTCTGCTTTTGGCCGATTCTGTTGAAAAAGTAGCTCCCCTATCTGACCTGCGGCAAAATTGCTTCATTGGCCGGTGGGGGATCACAGAGCATGATGGGACAGTTATCGAGTGGGCAGGAGCGGCTGTTTTACTCGTTCAACCTTGAAGATCACATCCCAGCCAATCATCTTCTGCGCAGCATTGATCAGTGTCTCGATCTGAGTGACCTGCGCCATTACCTCGCCGATTTCTATAGTCCGATTGGGCGTCCGTCGATTGATCCCGAACTGATGATCCGCATGCTGATCGTCGGCTACTGTCTATGGCATCCGCTCCGAACGACGGTTGTGCGAAGAGGCCCATTTGAACCTGGCGTATCGCTGGTTCTGCCGGTTGAGCCTTGAAGGTGAAGTGCCCAACCACTCGACCTTTTCCAAAAACCGACACGGCCGTTTTCGGGACAGCGATCTGTTTCGCTGGCTGTTCAATGAAGTGCTGCGTCGTTGCATGGACGCCGGCCTGGTCAAGGGCGAAGGCTTTGCCGTGGACGCCAGCATCATCAAAGCGGATGCCAGCCGGCAGCGCGGTGTACCGGGTGATGAACCGGTCAACTGGAGCGATCCGGCCCTGGGCACCCGCGCCGTGCGTGAGTATCTTGAGGCACTCGATGAAGAGGCTCTGGCCGAAACGCTACCGAAGCGCCTGTCGCTGACGGATCCTCAAGCCCGCTGGACCGCAGCTCCAGGCGGCCCAGCGTTCTACGCTTACTCCACGAATTATCTGATCGATACCGAGCACGGCGTGATCATGGATGTGGAACCCACACCGGCTCATCGAACCGCAGAAGTCGAGAGCACCAAGACGATGATCGATCGGGTCGAAGCGCAGTTCGACATTAAGCCGGAACGCCTCATTGGCGACACCGCTTACGGTACTGCGCCGATGCTGGCCTGGATGGTGGAGGAAAAAGACATCGAGCCGTATGTGCCGGTGTGGGACAAAACCGAGCGCAAGAACGACAGTTTTTCGAGTAACGATTTCCACTGGAATGAAGAGGCTGAGGAATACCGCTGCCCAGCCGGCAACGTATTACGCAGCGAATGGCGAGCCTTCAAGAACGAGCGTTCGCACGTCACCAAAGCCAACACCATCATCTTCCGATCCCGGCAGACCGACTGCGCTACGTGTCCGATGAAAGCCAAGTGCTGCCCGAACACTGCGTTCCGCAAGATCGCTCGCAGCGTCCATGAAGCCGCTCGCGATGTGGCTCGGCGCATTGCAGCAACGCCGGCATATCAGCGCTCTCGCCACGAACGTAAAAAGGTCGAAATGTTGTTTGCCCACCTCAAGCGCATCCTGAAATTGGATCGCCTGCGGCTACGTGGCATGAGTGGCGCGACGGATGAATTCACGCTGGCCGCTGCGGTGCAGAACCTGCGACGGCTGGCCAAATTTTCATCTCAAGGGCCACCAGTCGCGGGATAGGTGCGCCTGCACCAAGCAAAAAACCTCAAATTAACCCAATAACAGAGCAGCAAAGGTCACCGAAGGGCCGAAACACCACTCTATGTGGTGAGTAGGTTCTCCGGTGGTGGTCGTGCCTGAGTTCAGGCCATTTGAAAATCCGACTTTTTCAACAGAATCGGCCGCTTTCTGCCCTTGATACTCCTAGGATCCAAAGCGCAGAAAACGTCCAGAGAATCCATTCCAGCCGGTCATTTGGGCCAAAAAAACGGGCGTCTCCAACGCCCGTTCCCTCATCAACCCTCTGCCTTCTCCTGAAGCCGCCGTCCGATGACCTCCAACAAATCACACCCATCCCGCAAGGGGATGACCAACAACTGCGCAAAGTCCGATAACACAACCGTATCGCTACCAAGCTCAGCTCGAAACGCAATGTTTTCCAGAACCTGGGTCACCACTCGAATACGGTAATCAGCCGTAGCATGCAGAACATCAAGCGGTGCCTGACTATCAATCAACAGCGAAGCCGGTGAGCAGTCGATGCCGGTGATGGGGATGTATCTTTCCATGGGATTGCTCCGATCAGATTAATGGACTGATCCGATACTTAGGTCGCCAAACCTGACCGCCCTTCAAGGCGACGCAACGACTATAGTTTTCAGCCCGAACCTCGAACAGGTATCCGATTCCGAGAATTGCGTAGGAATCGTCATCACTCACTCCCAACGAACCCCCAACACAATCCCGTGCGCCTTGAACCCCTCAAGTGCCGCTATCCCCATCGGCATCAACTCCCGCACCGTCACCCCAGCCATCTCAGCCAACGCAACCAGATGCTCCCGCCCACTGCGCCGATGCTCCATCAGCGATACCAACAACCCATAAGCCAGCGGCGCAAGGCGCGAAAATGTCACTTGCCCAGCGCGGCGCTGTAGCAGGACTAACGTCGGAGCCGCAGGTTTTTCACCCGGTTGATAATCCGGCCCGATGTCGCAGACCGGCCATTCATAGGCACGCGCTTGCACAAGGTTCGACACCACGGGCTCGCCCTCGATCAGGTCGCCGAAGGGGTTGTGCGACGGTTCCACCGCATCACTCAGCAATAGGGCGCTTTCGCTCCATTCGTGTTGGGCGAGTTCGGGCAGCCAGGGCGGGAGGTCGTCCAGGTCGGTGTGTTGTTCCAGGTAGGTGACGAACTCGCCGGCCAGTTTTGTGAACAGCGGCGTCTGGCAGCGGTAGTTGGCGTAGAAGTCGTGGACCAGCCATCGCCAGTCGGCGGGCGCCAGGGTTTGCTGGATGACCGGGAAGCTGGCGCCCAGCAGTGCTTCGATGCTGCCGATGAACAGTTGGCGGTAGACGGCCAGGCGGCGGGCTTCGAGCCCGGGGGGGGGCGGTTGGTGGGGGTTGCGCACGTAGCTGGCCATGCAGTTGAGTTGTTCCAGCAGTTGATCAGGCATGGCGGGCCTCCGGGATGACCGGGCAGGCGAGTTGCTGGAGCTGTTTGATCTGCTCGACTTCGGCGAGCAGTTCCGACAAGGGCGGGAAGTTGAAGTCGCGCTCCAGCAGCGTCGGTACGGGTCCGAATCGTTGGTAGGTCTGGTGCAGCAGCGTCCAGACGTCTGGCTTGACGGCGGCGCCATGTGTGTCGATTTTCAGGTCGTCGGCTTCGTCGTAATGGCCGGCAACGTGCAGGTAGGTGACGCGTTGCGCAGGGAGGGCTGCCAGGAACTTCTCGGCGTCGTAACGGTGATTGATGGCATTGACGTAGAGGTTGTTGACGTCCAGCAGCAGGTCGCAGTCGGCTTCCACGAGCACCGCGTTGATAAAGTCGATTTCGCTCATGGCCTGGAAGGGCGCGGCGTAGTAGGAGATGTTTTCCACGGCGATGCGTTGGCCCAGCTCGTTCTGGGCCTGGCGTATGCGGGCGGCGACGTGGTGGACGGCTTCTTCGGTGAAGGGGATCGGCAAGAGGTCGTAGAGGTGACCGCTGTCGGAGCAGTAGCTCAGGTGTTCGCTGTAGATCGCCACGGCGTAGCGATCGAGAAATCGACGTGTGCCCCGCAGCAGGTCGAGGTCGAGGGATTGGGGGCCGCCGAGGGACAGCGACAGCCCATGGCAGGTGATGGGGTGCCGTGCGGCCAGTCGGTCCAGTTGTTCGGCGTAGACGCCGCCGACGCCGATCCAGTTGTCCGGGGCGCATTCGAGAAAATCCACGGCGCCCGGGGCCATCTCCAGCAGGTCGCCAAGCAGGGCGCGGCGCAGGCCGAGTCCGGCGCCGATGGGGGAAGTGAAGGTATTCATCGCGGTTCTCCAGGGATGACCAAACCCTCCCGGCGTGCATGTCCGGGAGGGTCGGAGCGAAGGCGGTTATTCCTTGGCTTGGCTCATGCGGGTGAACAGCTCTGTTGGCACTTTCTTGCCGTTGGCCGTGTATTGGCCGGTGCGGTATTTGTAGGTTTCGGCCTCGGACAGGTAGCCGTCGTGGTTGCTGTCCATCTTTTCGAACTCGGCTTGCTGGGTCGGCGCGACGCTGAGGAATTCCTTCAGCGAGACGCGATCGTCATCGTCGGTGTCAGTGCGAGCGAAGGAGGCGTCGCCACATTTGCCTTCGCCGCACTTGCCTTCGGCAGCAGTGACTTTCTTGCTCGATTCGGCGGCACCGCATTTGCCTTCACCGCATTTGCCTTCAGAGGTCTTTTCAGCCGAAGCCAACTGGTAACCCTGGGGCAGGGCTTCGACGGCGAAAGCGGACTGGGCCAGGCTCAAGCCACCGGACAGGGCGAGGGCGGCGAGGGCGAGGCGAGCGGTGCTGGAATTTTTTGTACGGGTCATGAAATTTCTCCAGATAAGAGCTGTATGGCCCCTGGCAAACGTTGCGCGGGGCGTGTGCCGTGGCGGCGTCACGTTGCTTGCCCGGTGCTCGGCACGTCGGGTCGAAGCAAGGCGGGACTGCCTGTTCGGACGGGGCCATTTGGCGCTTGTCGTGTATCTGGGATGTGTCATGCCGCGGTGTGTTTGTATTGCTGTGTGTCGCGGATACAGAGCCCTGCAGAAGGGCGGCGCTCAGGTCAGATCATGCAAGTCCTTGCCCAGCGCCGGCCCGAGTGTCCAGTCGGAAAACGCCACTTTCAATCCACCTCGCTTGGGGCTGCACGCCATTGGACCGACGCGGTAGGTAGGCGCGACGGGAAACGGGCACAACCGCACCAGCGGCCATCGACGCCCATCGCTGGACACCTGCAAGCGCAGCACGCCGTCGGCCACGGTGGCGCGCATCCAGAAGTCGCCGGGGTCTGCGGTGTAGGGGCTGGTCGCCCAGTCGGATTGGCCATCGGTGAGCACGCTGCCAAGCATGGCCTGGCCGTCGCTCAGTTCGATGCCGGCCTTGACCCACTGGCACTCATTGACGCGGACCATGAGGCCGGCCTGGTCGTACAGGGCTTCGAAGGTGCCGCGGATGCGCAATTGGCAGGTGAAGCTGGACGGGGTTTCAACGCCGAGGAAGTGGCCGCTGTCGTGGGTGAAGCCGTAGTGGGTTTCGCGCCAGAAATCGGTGGCGTTGTCGGTTTCAAGATCCAGGGTTTGCGTGGTGGGTGCGCTGTGGAGCTTGGGTTCGTTCAGCCAGGCGCCATGTGACAGGCCGCGTGGGTGTGGGGCGTGTTTATCGGGCATCGTCAGGTCACCTGGTTTCGGGCGTACTGAATCGACCGATGAAGCGAGAGGTGGTTCAGAACGGCGAGGGCTGCTGCGCAACCCAACGGGATGGGTGTGCTTCTGACAGCAAAAGGTCGCGTTTTGGGTAAGTGGATGAATTCTCTTACGACATTTTAGGGTTGGCCTTCGGAAGCGCCGTCCTTAGCATCTTGGCCTAGCCCAATGCTGCGCGAGGCATGTCCAGTCTCGTTTTATATGAGGAAAAATCGATGCCGGTAAGTCAGGAGGTCAAGATTCCGTATGCCCAGGCACTGGGCCATGCCATCGAAGTGTTTGGCAGCCAGTCACTGGCCGAAGAATGGCTCAGCAAGCCCTGCAAATACTTGGACGGTCATGTGCCCTTGGAGCTGATCGACAATTCGATGGGCTTTCAGGTGGTAACGAATTACCTGAGCCGCATCGCGCATGGGGTTTATCAATGAGCCTCTGACTTCGTGTGTATTCACTTCTTGACCGAATAATCCGCACCCCACATCCGCACAGCACTGACCGCCTCGTTCATGCCTTCGAAAACGAATTTCTGCCGTACGGCGATTTTCGGTGGGACGGTGACTTCGTCGGGGTTGTCCAGGCCGGTGAGTCGGTTGGCGTAGCCTGCCTGGTCGATGGCGAGCAGGGCGCCCGTCTGGCCGAGGTTGATCAGGCGCAGCTGGGTGTCGGTGCTGTTCTTGAAGCCGAGGGTGATGGTGACGCTTTCTTCGCTGGGCTCAAGCTTCAGCACCTCGACGGTGACGCGGTCTTTCATTTGCTCGCCGGAGGAGATGATCGCAGCGCCGTCGGTGCCCTGGACCGACTCACGGCCATCGAGCACACCTTCGCTCACGCCGCCCAACAGGTTCTTGCCGGCGGTGATGAAGGTCGAGACGGCGGATTTGGTCGAGTCCTTGATGACGCTTTCCGCCGGCTCGCCTTCGGCCAGGCACAGTGAGCTGATCAGGAGGCTGGAGACGAAGAGGGTGGCGCGTGACGGCAGAAGGGTCATACCTGGGGTCCTTGAAGGTGGCTTGCAGCATGCCCGTCAAATGGGCGTGCGGCATGATAGCGGTGATCATGGCGCACTTGTCCATTACTGGTTTCGCGGTTTGCCGGCTTTTTGCACTGATCCGCATTTTTCGCTTACAGGTGCGTCTGTAATGGTCTCAGTTCACACGCCACAATTCGGCCGTGCCGCAATGACTCTATTGGGAGAAAACTCATGGCGAAGATGGCGATTTTTCTGGGTGGTTTCCTGGCGTTGACGTTGCTGATTGGCGTGCTGGCGACGATCTCGCCTGTTTAAGGGGTTTTTCTGTGGCGAGGGGATTCATCCCCTCGCCACAACAGCTTTCACTCAAAGAAGAATGCGTCGATCAGCGATGCAAGATCACCTGCGCAATCTCCAGCAGCGGCATCACCCGTTGCGCGGCGTTGAGCTTGATCGCTTCCTTGGGCATGCCGAACACCACGCAACTGGCCTCGTCCTGGGCGACGGTGGCGCTGCCGGCGTCGAGCATTTCCTTCAGGCCGCGGGCGCCGTCGTCGCCCATGCCGGTCATGATGATGCCCGTGGCGTTACGGCCGGCGAACTTGGCGACCGAGCGGAACAGCACATCCACTGAAGGGCGATGGCGATTGACCAGCGGGCCGTCCACCACCTGCACGTGATAGAACGCGCCGCTGCGGGTCACCATCATGTGTTTGCCGCCCGGGGCAATGAGCGCCAGGCCAGGGTGGATGCGGTCGTTGTTCTTCGCTTCGCGCACTTCGATCTGGCACAGGCTGTTGAGCCGGGCGGCAAAGGACGCGGTGAATTTTTCCGGCATGTGCTGGACGATGACGATGCCCGGACACACGCGTGGCAGGGCAGTCAGCACCGCTTCGAGCGCCTGGGTGCCGCCGGTGGACGTGCCCATGGCGACGATGCGCTCGGTGGTCTGGGCCATGGCGTGGCCGTTGGCGGCAGGCAACATGGCGTCGGCGGTGAGTTTGGTCGCGGGCGTCAGCGGGGCCGCCGGGGCAGTGCGTTTGCCCAGGTTGCGCACATTGACCTGGGCGGCGGCGCGGATGGCCGAGACCAGTTCCGGTGCCGAGTCCAACAGGAAGTTCTTCAAGCCGCTGGTGGGCTTGGTGATGATCTCCACCGCGCCGGCGGCCATGGCTTGCAGGGTGGTTTCCGCGCCCTTGGGCGTCAGCGACGAGCAGATCACCACCGGGGTCGGCCGTTCGCTCATGATTTTTTTCAGGAACGTGATGCCATCCATACGCGGCATCTCTACGTCCAGCACGATTACGTCGGGCCATTCCTTCGCCAGTTTGTCCATGGCGAAAATCGGGTCGGACGCGGCGCCGATGACATTGATGTCCGGGGTGTCACTGAGTATGGCCATCAACACCTGGCGGACCACGGCGGAGTCATCCACCAGCAATACGTTAATTTTTTTGCCTGACATGGTTAATGCAGGGTCCTTATTGGTTGGTGCCTGACCCAGACGTCGCCGGTGCAAAGGTCAAAAATGATACTGCGGTGGCCGGTGCTGCCCATGTCCTGGGCGATCAGGTCCAGGCGATAGAGGGCCGCCATTTCCAGTGCCGCGTTGACGTTCAACCGCGCCACGTCGCCGTAGGGCACATGGCGTTGCAATTCGGGAAACATCTCGCCGCCACCGAACAGCTTGAGTTGGTATTCCTCAGGCTCGGTGTGATGGGCCCGCGCCTTGCGGACGAACAGCTCGATGGCCTCATCGGCGTACAGCCCGTTCAGCGCCGTGGAACAACGCACGCGGCTGGGCAACATGAAGTGGCACATGCCGCCGATCTTGCGCTCTGGATGCCAGAGCGTAATCGCCACGCAAGAGCCGAGGATCGTGCGCAGCCGGGTCGGGCAGGTCGCAAAGCGAAACTCTCCCGGCCCCAGGTAGACCTCGGCGACTTGCTTGATCGCGGCGCTCATGGCTTGCGATAAATCGAAGGGGCCACCAGCTTCAACGCGTCGGAAACACCGTTGAGGCTCTCCGAATGGCTGACGATGAAATACCCGCCGCGCTTGAGCCGCGGGAGGAGCCGGGCGACCACTTTGCTTTTTGTGGGCTGGTCGAAATAGATCATCACGTTGCGCAGGAAAATCACGTCGAACTCCCCCAGCTCCGGAAGGGTGTCGTTGAGGTTGACCTGGATGAAGTTGACCCGGTTGCGCAACGCCCGGTCGATCAGCAAGGTGCCCTGCTGGCTGCCGGTGCCCTTGAGGCAATATTTCACCAGCAGCGAATGGGGCAGGTTGCGGGCGCGCTCCATCGGGTAATGCCCCGAACGGGCTTTTGCCAACACTTGCGTGCTGATGTCGGAACCGATGACCTCCCAAGGCGTGGTGCCCAGGCTTTCGGCCAGGGTCATGGCGAGGCTATAGGGTTCCTCGCCCGACGAACTGGCCGCACTCCACAGGCGAAAGGTCTTGCCCGGCGTCGCGTGGGGCAGCACGTGATCGCGAAGGAAGTCAAAGTGCTTGGGTTCGCGGAAGAAATAGGTCTCGTTGGTCGTAAGCAGGTCCAGCGCCACTTGCAATTCGTCGCTGCGCTGGCCGCTCATGATCAGCTTGAAATACTCGCCGTAGCTGTCCAGCTCATAGTGTTTGAGGCGCTTGAACAGGCGCCCGGCCACCAGGGCTTTCTTGGCCGGCGACAGATTGATGCCGGCCGCCTGGTACAACCAGGATTGGAACTGGCCGAACTCCCGGTCGGTGAGCGCCATCGAATTCACCGTGCGTTCCCTGCAAGTGTCTGTGCTCATGAGTCTGGCGCTTCCAACGCGGCGGGGCTGGCCTGGGCGAGTTCGGACATCTCATCGATGGACAGCACCCGGTCCACTTCCAGGACGATGACGAACTTGCCATCGACCTTGGCCATGCCACTGATGAAGTCGGCGCGGATCTTCGCGCCGAAACTCGGTGGCGGCTCGATCTGCGAAGCCGGGATTTCCAGCACCGCCGACACCGTGTCCACCAGCAGGCCAATGTCCTGGGCCAGCCCATCGGCACTGGCGGCCTCGATGATCACCACGCAACTGCGACGGCTGATGGTGGAGTTCGGCCGGCCGAAACGGGCCGACAGATCCACCACCGGCACGACCGCGCCGCGCAGGTTGATCACCCCGCGGACGAAGGCCGGCATCATCGGCACGACGGTGAGATTGCCGTATTCGATGATTTCCTTGATGCACAGGATGCCGATGGCGAACATCTCCGTGCCGAGCATGAACGTCAGGTACTGCGCTTCTTCCTCGACCGCGCTGGCGGTCTGACGTGTGGTCGCGATGGCGCCCATTGCCTTTCTCCTTTAAGCAAGCCTGTGGAACCGGGCCGTCAGAACCGGGTGAATTCCGATTCGTCCGGTGCGCTGGCCATGTTGTAGGCAAACGCCTTGGGCATCACCGGTGCCGGTGCCCGGGCCGGTTTACGGCTGGACGGGCCAGGGGTGTTATCGACCCGAGCGGCCTGGACGGCAGATTTCGGCGGCGTGTCCAAGGTGAAGAAGCTCATGGCCTGCTGCAGTTGTTCGGCCTGGCTGCTCATCTCCTCGGCGGTGGCGGCCAGTTCTTCGCTGCTGGAGGCGTTCTGCTGGGTCACTTGGTTGAGCTGGGTCATGGCGGTGTTGATCTGCGCCACGCCAGCAGCCTGTTCTTCGGACGCGGCGCTGATTTCCTGGACCAGGTCCGAGGTCTTGTTGATGGACGGAACCATCTCGTTGAGCAGGTTGCCGGCCTTCTCGGCCATGTCGACGCTGCTGGACGACAGCTCGCCGATTTCCTGTGCCGCGACCTGGCTACGCTCGGCCAGTTTGCGGACTTCGGCGGCGACCACCGCGAAGCCTTTGCCGTGTTCGCCGGCGCGGGCTGCTTCGATGGCGGCGTTGAGCGCCAGCAGGTTGGTCTGGTAGGCGATGTCGTCGATGATGCTGATGCGCTGG
>Ga0307408_100000466_pt1 | contig 35426 bp, 30 predicted proteins | sample 322Cmetagenome_FD_202116 | JGI IMG/M metagenome (GOLD analysis project Ga0307408, IMG submission 202116) | Maize rhizosphere microbial communities from greenhouse at UC Davis, California, United States - 322HYB-C-3 | ecosystem: Host-associated > Plants > Roots > Rhizosphere > Soil | place...
TCGGAGCAGCGTGCCGCCTGCTGCATATTGTGGGTCACGATGGCGATCGTGTAGTCCTCTTTCAGCTCGGAGATCAGTTCTTCGATCTTGGAGGTGGAAATCGGGTCCAGTGCGGAAGTCGGCTCGTCCAGCAGCAGGACGTCGGGCTTCACCGCCACGCCGCGCGCGATGCACAGGCGCTGTTGCTGGCCGCCGGACAGCGACAGGCCGCTCTTGGCCAGCTTGTCCTTCACCTCGCCCCACAGCGCGGCTTTCTTCAGTGCCCATTCCACGCGTTCGTCCATCTCGCCTTTCGACAGGTCTTCGTACAGGCGCACGCCAAAGGCGATATTGTCGTAGATCGACATCGGGAACGGGGTCGGCTTCTGGAACACCATGCCGACTTTGGCACGCAGCATGTTCACGTCCAGGCCCGCGTCCAGGATGTTGTGGCCGCGGTAGCGGATGGCGCCTTCGGCGCGCTGGCCCGGGTACAGGTCGTACATGCGGTTCAGGGTGCGCAGCAGGGTCGATTTGCCGCAGCCGGACGGGCCGATGAAGGCGGTCACCTTCTTCTCGTGGATGTCCAGGTTGACGTTATGCAGGCTGCGCGTTTTACCGTAGTAGAAGTTCAGGCCGGAGATTTCGATGATTTTGCTAGCTTGGGTCATGATCTGTACTCGTTATTTTGGTGCTTTTTGCGCAAACACGGTGCGCGACAGGATGTTCAGTGCCAGGACGCTGAAGGTCACGATCAACGCGCCGCCCCAGGCCAGGGCGCGCCAGTTGTCGTACGGGCTCATGGCGAACTGGTAAATCACTACCGGCAGGTTGGCCAGCGGCTGGTTCATGTCGGCGCTGAAGAACTGGTTGTTCAGGGCGGTGAACAGCAGCGGTGCGGTCTCGCCGGCCACGCGGGCCACGGCCAGCAGCACGCCGGTCATCACCCCGGCCTTGACGGCGCGCAGGCGCACCATCACGGACACTTTCCAGCGCGGCGCGCCGAGGGCGTAAGCCGCTTCCAGCAGAGAATTGGGCACCAGCTTCAGCATATTGTCGGTAGTACGCACCACCACCGGAATCGCAATCAGCGACAGGGCGATGGAGCCGGCGTAACCGGAGAAGTGCTGCACCTTGGCCACGTACAGCGCGTACACGAACAGGCCGATCACGATCGACGGCGCCGACAGCATGATGTCGGTCACGAAGCGCGTCACTTGCGCGATCTTGTTCTCTTCGCCGTATTCGGCCAGGTAGATGCCGGCCAGGATGCCGATCGGGGTCGAAACCGCGGTCGACAGGCCGACCATCATCAGCGAACCGACGATGGCGTTGCGCAGGCCGCCGCCATCGCTGCCAGGGGCCGGCGTATCGCCGGTGAAGATCAGCACATTCAGGGCGGAGAAACCGTTGATCAGCAGGGTCGCCAGGATCCACAGCAGTGCGATCAGGCCGAGCGACATGGCGCCCACGGACAGCGCCATGCCGACACGATGGAAGAACAGGCGCTTACGGTAGACAGGGTTCTTGGTCTGGATCATTTGACGCCCTCCTTGCGCGACAGGCCCATCAACATCAGCTTGGCGCCGGACAGGACGATAAAGGTAATAATGAACAGGATCAGGCCCAGCGCGAACAGCGAGGACACGTGCAGCGTGCTGGAAGCTTCCGCAAATTCGTTGGCCAGGGTCGAGGCGATCGAACTGCCCGGCGAGAACAGCGAAGTGGGCAGCTTGGCGGCATTGCCAATCACGAAAGTGACGGCCATGGTTTCGCCCAGGGCGCGGCCCAGCCCCAGCATGACACCGCCGACCACGCCGGTCTTGGTGTAAGGCAGGACCACCTTGCGCACCACTTCCCAGCGGGTGCAGCCCAGGCCGTACGCCGATTCCTTCAGCACGGCCGGCACGATCTCGAACACATCGCGCATCACCGACGCGATGAACGGGATGATCATGACTGCCAGGATCAGGCCGGCGGTCAGGATGCCGATACCCATGGTCGGGCCCTTGAACAGCGCGCCGATCCAGGGCAAGGCGCCGAGGGTGGACTTCAGCAGCGGCTGCACGTATTCGCTGAACATCGGCGCGAACACGAACAGGCCCCACATGCCGTAAATGATCGATGGCACGCCGGCCAGCAGTTCGATTGCAGTGCCCAGCGGGCGGCGCAGCCAGACCGGGCAGACCTCGGTCAGGAACAGGGCGATGCCGAAGCTGACCGGGAAGGCGATCAGCAGCGCAATGCCGGCGCTGGCCAGGGTGCCGACGATGGCAATCGCGGCGCCGAACTGGTCATTGACCGGGTCCCATTCGACGGTGGTGATGAAGCCAGGCCCGAACGCTTTCAGGGCGGGCATGGCGCCGTTGATCAGGGAAATGATAATGCCGACCAGTACAAACAGCACGGTCAGCGCGAATACCATCGTGATCTTGTGGAAGAACCAATCCTGGATGCGCTGCTTGCGCACCACGGACTGCATGGCAGCTACGGAGGCACTCATGGTGGCGGGTTCCGATAACTGGAGGGGAGATGGTGAGGTGATTTCTGCACTCATGATTTATAGTTTTGGTTAGCTAACCGGGGCGGCCTTGTTTGAAGCTGCCCCGCTTAACCTCCTCTTTCAAACCAGTAACCCGGTGTCTGACCCACAGGGTCAGACACCTGCCCTAGTGTCAGACCCTGTGGGTCTGACACTGGTTTGCCGGTTTTCAGAAGATCAGTTCAGCGGCTTGCCCGAAGCATCTTTCAGGTTAGCCTTCCACGAAGCCTGCACCAGTTTCACCACGGTGTCCGGCAGCGGCACATAGTCCAGTTCGGTCGCAGCAGCGTCGCCATTCTTGAACGCCCAGTCAAAGAACTTGATCACTTCCTTGCCCTTGTTCGCATCAGCCTGCTGCTTGTGCATCAGGATGTAGGACACGCCGGTGATTGGCCAGGAGGTCTTGCCAGCCTGGTCGGTCAGCACCACGCCGAAGCCTGGGGTCTTGGTCCATTCCGCATTGGCGGCAGCGGCCTTGAAGTTGTCGTCGTCAGGCTGCAGGAAGGAGCCATCCTTGTTCTTCAGCTGGGTATGCGCGATCTTGTTCTTCTTGGCGTAGGCCCATTCCACGTAGCCGATAGCGCCCTTGATACGCTGCACGTTGGCGGCAACACCGTCGTTGCCCTTGCCACCCACGCCGGTTACCCACTTCACAGCGGTGCCGGCACCAATCTTGGTCTTGAATTCCGGGTTCACTTTCGACAGGTAGTCGGTGAACAGGAAGGAAGTGCCGGAGCCGTCAGCGCGGTGCACCACGGTGATTTCAGCGGCTGGCAGTTTCACGCCTGGGTTCAGGGCAGCAATCGCTGCGTCGTTCCACTGGGTGATCTTGCCCAGGTAGATGTCAGCCACAACCGGGCCGGTCAGTTTCAGCTGGCCTGGAGCGATGCCGTCCAGGTTCACCACGGTCACCACGCCACCCATGATCGCAGGGAACTGCATCAGGCCGTCCGCGTCCAGCTCTTCAGCTTTCAGTGGCATGTCGGAAGCGCCGAAATCGACGGTCTTGGCTTTGATTTGCTTGATACCTGCGCCGGAACCGACGGACTGATAGTTCAGGCCGTTGCCGGTGGATGCCTTGTAGGCTTCAGCCCACTTGGCGTAGATCGGATAAGGGAAAGTTGCGCCTGCGCCGGTCATGTCCGCTGCGAAAGCGGTCGAGAACGCCATTGCCGCGGATGCGCCAACAACGAAGGAGGTCAACAACTGTTTCATACGCATATCAAAGGTCCTTTTCAGGGGTTGGGTTGAATGCTGCGCAGTGTATGACGTCAATATGACAGCTTTATGACACGTAAAAATTAAGTGTAGGACAAGGTCACAAACTTGTCATATTTCTCAAATATACTATTAGTTATGAAAACAGCATTCCTTGATCGGGAGCTGTCACAGCTGGCGTTCAACCGCCGCGTGATGGCCCAGGCAGAAGACGCCACCATCCCAGTGCTCGAACGATTGCGCTACCTGTGCATTGTCAGCAGCAACCTGGATGAGTTCTTTGAAGTAAGGGTGGCCAGCTTATTGGCAGCTGCCAGCGTCGACGGCGACCTGGCTACCCACCCTGCCCTGGCGGCCACGCTGGAACGGGTCAGCAACGAGTGTCATGAACTGGTGAGGCGCCAGTACGAAATATTCAATACGGCAGTGCTGCCGGAAATGAAAGCCCAGGGCATCCACATCGTGCGCCACAGCCAGCGCAACGAAGCCCAACGGGCCTGGGTAAAGGATTACTTTGACCGCGAAGTACGTCCCCTGCTGACCCCGATCGGCCTCGATCCGGCCCACCCCTTCCCGCAAGTCGTTAACAAGAGCCTCAATTTCATCGTTGCCCTGAGCGGCAAGGATGCCTTCGGCCGCGGCACCGCCATCGCTATTGTGAAAGCGCCGCGCGTGCTGCCGCGCGTGATCCGCCTGCCCGACCACCTGTCCAAAGAAGGCGGCGTCTCGTTCTGCCTGCTGTCCTCCGTCATCCACGCCCATATCTCGGAAATGTTCGCCGGACGCGACGTGATGGCCTATTCCCAGTTCCGGGTCACGCGCGACTCCGACCTGTGGGTCGATGAAGATGAAGTGAAAAACCTGCGCCAGGCGCTGAAAGGCGAGCTGCAGGGCCGCGCCTACGGCCGCTCGGTGCGCATCGAGGTCGCCAAGAATTGCCCGCCCGAGCTGTCGCAATTCCTGCTCGACCAGTTCAGCCTGGACCAGAGCCGCCTGTACCGCGTCGATGGCCCGGTGAACATGGTGCGCCTGAACGAGATCGTGGAACAGGCGCGCCGGCCCGAGCTGCGCTTCCCGCCCTTCATTGCCGGCGTGCAGGCCAAGACCGTCAACAATGACATCTTCGCCACCATCCGCAAGCACGACATCCTGCTGCACCACCCATACCAGAGCTTCCAGACGGTGATCGACTTCATCCGCAGCGCGGCGCTCGATCCGGCCGTGGTGGCGATCAAGCAGACCGTCTACCGCACCGGCATGAACTCCGACCTGATGGAGGCGCTGATTGCAGCGGCCCGCAGCGGCAAGGAAGTCACGGTGGTGGTCGAACTGATGGCGCGCTTCGACGAAGAAGCCAATATCAACTGGGCCGACAAGCTGGAACAGGCGGGCGCCCAGGTGGTCTATGGCGTGGTGGGCCTGAAAACCCACGCCAAGATCGCCCTGGTGATCCGCCGCGATGAAGGCGGCCTAGGCTACTACGCCCACCTCGGCACCGGCAACTACCACCCGACCACGACCAAGTTCTATACCGACTTCGGCATCCTGACCTGCCAGCCTGAACTGGGCCGCGACGTCAACGAAGTCTTCATGCACCTGACCAGCCTGACCAAGCCGCAGCGCATGCACCATATCTGGCTGGCGCCGTTCGCGTTGCAGGACCAGATCATCAAAGCGATCCGGAACGAGGCAAAAATCGCAAAAGCCGGGCGTCCCGGCCGGATTATCGCTAAAATCAATGCATTAACCGATGAACCGGTGATCCGGGCGCTGTATGCCGCCTCGAAGGACGGGGTCAAGATCGACCTGATCGTGCGCGGCGCCTGCACCCTGATGCCGGGCGTGCCGGGACTGTCCGAAAACATCCGCGTGCGTTCCATCATCGGCCGCTTCCTTGAACATAGCCGCATCTATTATTTCCGCAACGACCTGGCCCACGACGTGATGCTGGCCAGCGCGGATTGGATGAACCGCAACCTGCTGCGCCGCATTGAAGTGGCGTTCCCGGTGCTGGACCGGGGCCTGAAACGGCGCGTGATTGCGGAAGGTTTGACGCCTTACCTGAAGGACAACTCCAACGCCTGGGAGCTGGACGAGCACGGCCATTACCACCGCCGCAAAGCACGCGGCAAGCAAAAGGCCTTCAGCGCCCAGCAGCACTTGATGGAGTTACTCGGTACGCCGGCCGATGCGCCGGCGGATTGAAGCCTGCTCACAGGAGGAAGCATGGACCTGATCTTGTGGCGCCACGCAGAAGCCGAACCAGCCCAGCCCGGCCTGGACGACCTGGAACGCACGCTCACGCCCAAAGGGCATAAACAGGCGCGCCGCATGGGCCAGTGGCTGGATTCCGTCTTGCCGGAAAATTGCCGCATCCTGGTGAGCCCGGCCACGCGCACGGTGCAGACCGTGGCCGGCCTGGGCCGCAAATACAAGATCCACCCGGACCTCGCGCCCGGCGCAGATGCCGGCGATATCCTGAAAGCGGTCAACTGGCCTTCGTCGAAGGAAGCCGTGCTGGTGGTGGGCCACCAGCCCACTTTGGGCCAGGCCGCAGCGCTGCTGATGACCGGGGAAGACAGCGATTGGGAAATGAAAAAAGGCGCCGCGTGGTGGTTTGTGCAGCGTGAAGCGGACGATCCATCCAGCTTTTATCTTAAGGCGGTGATGCAGCCTGACCTCGTTACGAAATAGATCTTTCTGCTGGGCTTGTAATTGCTTAAACGGATGCTAGAGTTTAATTGTATCAACTCTAGGGAGCAGCCCCCGGAAACGTCGGCTGGTTTGTTATGTGGGTATTGTTCACCATGGGCATCTTCGGCGCCATGATCGCGTTAATCGCGTTCGAAATTGTCGCTGAATATCGCGGCGGACATCATAGGTTGGTCGACCGCTACCACGAGTAGCATTGCGCTTCTGCAGAAGCGAGGCTCCGCAGCAGATCCTTCGGGACTCTGGTGTCGGGGCCTTCAGTCTTTTTGGAATCAGGCAAACAGGTCGAACAGCGACGAAGCGCCGCCCAGTTGCTCATCCTGCGTGTAGAGGCGCACCAGCGCCTGCGCCTGCACCGTCAGCATTTGCGCCATCGCAGACTTGCGGCTTTGCAGGGTGTCTACCTCGCGGTCGGCCTGCGTCAACGCCCGGCCGACGACGCTGCGCGCGCCGCCCAGGCTTTCAAGACGCGAACCCAGGGCATCGGCAAGTCCCCTGCCCTCGTTGGTGAAAACCTTGGTCACCGCATCGGGGTTGGCGGCAATCGCGGCATTCAATATTCCGTTATCCAGCTTGAGGCGACCGTTGCTATCGATCGACAGCCCCGCGTTGGCAAGCGCCTCGGTGCTGCCGCCGGCCGAACGCACGAGCTGATCCAGCTGGTTGCGCACCTGGCCGAGCGCCGGATTGCCGCGCAAGGCGCCCTTGCCAAGCGCGTCCAGGCGGTCCTGCAGCGCATTGAAGCCTTTGACGAAGGCTTCCACGTTCCTGGCGATCTGGCTGTTGTCGCGCGCAATGGTGACCGTGGCATCGCCCTCGTCGGTCAGCTTGAGCGTGACGCCTTGGATGGCCGACTCCACGTTGTTGCCGGCGCTCTTGATGGTCTTGCCGTCGACGGTCAGGATGGCATCCTGCGCAGCCTGGGTCTGCGTGGCACCGCTGAACAGGCTGCGGATGGTGGTGTCGCCTGCGACCGAGATATCAAGTTCATTCCCTGCGCCGCTGGCACTGCGCAGTTGCAGCGCCGTGCCGGTGCCTGAGCGCACCAGGCTGGCGTCGATGCCCGCTTCCTTGAGCGCATCGGCGATGCCCTGCAGGGTGTTGTTGCGGCTATCGATGGTGATGGATTTGCTGCTGTCGCCAGTGCCGATCCGGATCACGGTCGGCGCGCCGGTGCCAAGCCGGGTATCGGCTGTCTGTGCTTCCGGGCTGATGAGGATTTGCTGCTGGGCCAGCTGGCTGACGCTGACTTCATGCGAGCCGACTGCAGCCGAGGCATTGGTCGTCACGCCAAGCACGCCGCTGGCTGAGCTGCTGCCACGGGTGCTGAGCCCGGTCCCCGCGAGGCTCTCTGCAATATCCTGGAAGACCGACAGTGCCGACTGCAATTGCCCCAGGCCCGAGAAGCGCGCCTGGGTGAGGCCGATGCTCGCGTTGAGCTTGGCTGCCGCACTACGCTGCGGCGCCAGCGTCTGTTCGACGCGGGCCAGCACGGCTTCCGATGGCGTACCGACGACGCTGGCATTACCCAAGCCCAGCGAGGTCCCGTACATAGTGCTTAGCAAGCTGCTCACGTAGTCCATACGCTAAGTTTAGCGCATGAACTTGGTTATTGCTCCGGCTGCTTCGTTGTCGAGTGGAGCGAAGGTGAAACCGATCTTGAACTCGTCGCCACTGAAGATGCAATTGTTGACCTTGCCGCGCGTATTGACGATTTGCGGCTTGCCGTCGACCAGCATTTCGAACACGATCTGGCCGCTGGCGCCGACCTGCACCTTATGCTCGGAGGTCAGGGAAATGCCTGCCAGGCCGAGGTCGAAGGTACGTGCAGCCATCGGGCCGCCCCCATCCATCACGATCATTGCCCGCACACGCAGGATTTTACGGGCCCCTTGCCTTGAGTCTACTAACAATTTCTTATCCGGTTTCTGGTTGGAATCGAGCCTGTTATTGTAGCCAATATTTCGTAAAAATCTATATTACTGGAGCTCGCGCAAGCGGTTGAATGCATCGTCGATACGCTCGACCGCGATAATGGTCATGCCTTCGATCGGCTGCTTGGGCGCATTCGCCTTCGGAATCATGGCGATCGAGAAGCCCAGCTTGGCCGCCTCGCGCAGTCGCTCCTGTCCACGCGGCGCGGGGCGGATTTCGCCGGCCAGGCCTACTTCGCCGAAGACCACAAAGCCGTTCGGCAAGGCCTTGTTGCGCATCGAGGAATTAATCGCCATCAGGACGGCCAGGTCGGCCGCGGGTTCGGTGATCTTGACGCCGCCCACGGCGTTGATGAAGACGTCCTGGTCAAAGGCGGCGATGCCGGCATGCCGGTGCAGCACGGCCAGCAGCATGGCCAGGCGGTTCTGTTCCAGGCCGACCGACAGACGGCGCGCGTTGGGCAGGTGGCTGGTATCGACCAGGGCCTGCACTTCGACCAGCAGCGGGCGCGTGCCCTCTTGCGTGACCATGACGCAGGAACCGGGCACCTGGTTCTCATGCGAAGACAGGAACAGCGCCGATGGATTCGATACGCCCTTCAGGCCTTTTTCCGTCATCGCGAACACGCCCAGCTCATTGACCGCGCCGAAGCGGTTCTTGATGGCGCGCACCAGGCGGAAGCTGGAGTGGTTGTCGCCCTCGAAATACAGCACGCAGTCGACGATGTGTTCCAGCACGCGCGGGCCGGCCAGCGAGCCTTCTTTCGTGACGTGGCCGACCAGGATGATGGTGGTGCCGCTCATCTTCGCCACGCGGGTCAGCTGGGCCGCGCATTCGCGCACCTGCGCCACCGAACCGGGCGCCGAGGCCAGGGCATCGGAATACAAGGTCTGGATCGAGTCGATCACCGCTACTTGCGGCTTCAGGTCGGCCAGCGTGCCGAGGATTTTCTCGAGCTGGATTTCAGCCTGCAGTTTCAAATCCTTGGCATCGACCGCAAGCCGCTTGGCGCGCAGTGCGATCTGGGCGCCGGATTCCTCGCCGCTGACATACAGCACGCTCTTGACCTTGGACATATTGGCCAGCGCCTGCAGCAGCAGGGTCGATTTGCCGATGCCGGGATCGCCGCCGATCAGCACCACGCCGCCCGCCACCAGGCCACCGCCCAGCACGCGGTCGAATTCTTCGATACCGGTGCCGAAACGCGGCACATCCAGCGCTTCGATATCCTGCAGCGACAGCACGGGCGCGGTCTGCGCCAGCGACTGGTGTTGGGCCTGCGAGAAGCGGTTGGCGCCGGCGGCTTCAATCACCGTCTCCACCATCGTGTTCCATTGCTGGCAGGACGAGCACTGGCCGGTCCATTTGCTGCTGATGCCGCCGCATTCGCTGCAGGTGTAATTGGTCTTTGCCTTGGCCATCTGATTACGCCTCGACCACGTGCACACGCGACGCCAGGGCGCACATCAATTCATAGCCGATGGTACCGGCGGCAGCCGCCACGTCATCGATCGGCATGCCCTCGCCCCACAGCACGACCTTGCTGCCGACGCGGGCGTTCGGCACATCGGTCAGGTCGACGGTCAGCATATCCATCGACACGCGGCCGACCAGGCGGGTGCGCACGCCATCGACCAGGATCGGCGTGTCGAGCGGCGCGTGTCGAGGATAGCCATCGGCATAGCCGCAGGCCACCACGCCGATGCGCATGGCTTGCTCGGCCTTGAAGCGGCTGCCGTAGCCAACGTAATCGCCCGGGCCAATCTCCTGCACGCCGATCAATTCGCTGGACAGGGTCATGGTCGGCTTCAGGCCAAATTCTTCGGCGCTCTTGCCGCCGGGGGTGCCGCCGTACAGCATGATGCCGGGGCGGATCCAATCGGTCTCAAGAACCGCCCCCAGGTCCGGCATGTGCAGGATGCCGGCCGAATTGCACAAGCTGCGCGGGCCCGGCAGGCCTGCCGTGCCTTCATTGAAACGGCGCACCTGCTCCGCCAATGGCATGCACGGGTGGTGCAGTTCATCGGCGTTGGCGAAGTGGGTCATCAGGGTAATGGTGCCGACGTGGGGAATGGCGCGCAGGCGGGCATGGGCGGCCGCATATTCGGAAGGCTTGAAGCCGAGGCGGTTCATGCCGGTATTCATTTTCAGGTGCACATTGACTGGACGCGGCAGCGGGGTGCGCTCCAGCATTTCCAGCTGCTCGATGCAGTGGACGGCACCTTCAATACTATGTTCTGCCATGGACAGCAAGTCGGCAGAATCGAACCATCCCTCTAAAAGCAGGACAGGCTTGGTCCAACCGAGTTCGCGCAGGCGTAGCGCGTTGTCCGGTTCAATCAGCGCCAGGCCGTCTGCTGCGGCGAAACCGCGCATGCCGCGCTCCAGTCCGTGCCCGTAGGCATTGGCTTTGACGACTCCCCAAGCTTTCGCGCCCGGTCCGCAGGCTTTGGCACGCTCCAGGTTATGTTGCATTGCAGCGAGATGGATGTGCGCGACGATTGGCCTTGGCATGTCTGAAACCGGCAGAATAAGAAAGCAGCATTCTACCTTTTGTACCTGCCGCATGCTGGTCCAATTCTTGGGAAACCTTACTTTCCATGGTATAAAGCATCCCGAGATAATTATCTGGCGTCCTGAATGAATCGTGGTTTCTATACCATCATGGCCGCGCAGTTCTTTTCGTCGCTGGCAGACAATGCGCTGCTTATCGTGGCAATCGACCTGCTGGTGACCATGCAAGCTCCGGCATGGGTCACCCCATTGCTGAAGCTGACTTTTGTGCTGTTTTACGTGCTGTTGGCAGCATTTGTAGGCGCATTCGCTGACGCCCTGCCGAAGGGCCGGGTCATGTTCATTTCGAACCTGATCAAGATCTTCGGTTGCGCGCTGATTTTCTATCATGTGCACCCGCTTGCCGCATACGCCGTAGTCGGCTTCGGCGCCGCGGTGTACTCGCCTGCCAAATACGGCATCCTGACCGAACTGCTGCCGCCGGAAAAGCTGGTGATCGCCAACGGCTGGATCGAGGGCTTGACCGTCAGCTCCATCATCTTCGGCATCGCCATGGGCGGCGCCCTGATTGGCGGGCCGGTCGCAGCGGCGCTGCTCCACTTCGATATGCCGGGCATCGAAACCGGCCTGGATACCACGGCCGAAATCGCACTGGCGGTGGTCGGTGTGACTTACCTGCTGGCGGCGCTGTTCAACCTGCGCATTCCTGACACCGGCTATGTGTATGAGCATCAGGAGCGCAATCCACTGCGCCTGATTACCGAATTCGCCGGCTGCTGCAGCATCCTGTGGCGCGACAAGCTGGGCCAGATTTCGCTGGCCGTCACCACCCTGTTCTGGGGCGCCGGTGCGACCCTGCAGTTCATCGTGCTGGAATGGGCCAAGCAGTCGCTGGGCATGCCGCTGAACAAAGCGACCAGCACCATCGCCATCGTCGCGGTGGGCGTGGCCGTAGGCGCCGGCATGTCGGCACGCTTCATCACGCTGCGCAAGTCGCTGACCGTGATCCCGCTGGGAATCGCCATGGGCATCATCGTGATGGGCATGATCTTCGTGCACGATGTGCGCCTGGCCTATCCCCTGCTGCTGGTGGTTGGCCTGCTGTCGGGCTTCTTCGTGGTGCCAATGAATGCGCTGCTGCAGCATCGCGGCCACGTCCTGATGAGCGCGGGCCACTCCATCGCGGTCCAGAATTTCAATGAGAACCTGTCGATCCTGACGATGCTTGCAGTGTACTCACTGATGGTGAAGCTGCACCTTAGCCTGAATACCATCATCGTTCTGTTTGGCCTGTTCGTTGCCGGCTCCATGCTTGGCATCATGCGACTGCATGCTGCCAACCAGCGTGAGCACGACTCGCTCAGCCTGATCGGAGAGCATAAGCACTAAGCGATGAAACGAGGTTTCTATACCATCATGGCGGCGCAGTTCTTCTCGTCGCTAGCCGATTCTGCGCTGCTGATCGTCGCAATCTATATGTTGGGGGCCATGAAAGCGCCGGCGTGGATGACGCCGATGCTGAAAGAGACCTTCGTCCTGTTCTACGTGCTGCTGGCGGCCTTTGTCGGTGCCTTTGCCGATGCCCTTCCCAAGGGCCGCGTCATGCTGATCGGGAACATGATCAAGATTTTCGGCTGCGCCCTGTTCTTCTACAACGTGCATCCCCTGGCCGCATACGCTGTCGCCGGCCTGGGCGCCGCGATCTACTCCCCTGCCAAATACGGCATCCTGACCGAACTGCTGCCGCCTGAAAAACTGGTCGCCGCCAACGGCTGGATCGAAGGCCTGACCGTCAGCTCGATCATCCTTGGCACCGCACTGGGCGGCGCCCTGATCGGCGGACCGGTCTCGGCAGGGCTGCTGGCCTTTGACATGCCAGGCATCGACACCGGCTTCGACACGGTCAGCGAGATCGCTCTGGCGTGGGTTGGCGTGGTCTACCTGCTGGCTACCATATTCAACCTGCGCATCCCGGATACCGGTTATGTCTATGCGCGGCAGGAGCGCAACCCGTTCCGGCTGGTGCGCGATTTCGCCGACTGCTGCGGCATCCTGTGGCGCGACAAGCTGGGGCAGATTTCACTTGCCGTCACCACCCTGTTCTGGGGCGCTGGCGCCACTTTGCAGTTCATCGTGCTGGAATGGGCCAAGCAGTCGCTGGGCATGCCGCTCAATAAAGCCACCACCACGGTTGCCATCGTGGTGGTCGGCGTGGCGCTGGGCGCAGTGATGTCTGCGCGCTTCATTACCTTGCGCAAGGCGCTGTCGGTGATTCCGCTTGGTATCGCAATGGGCGTGATCGTGATGTCGATGATTTTCGTGCACGACTTGCGCATCGCCTATGTACTGCTGCTGGTGGTCGGCGCCTTGTCGGGCTTCTTCGTCGTGCCGATGAATGCGCTGCTGCAGCATCGGGGTCATGTGCTGATGAGCGCTGGGCATTCGATCGCGGTGCAGAACTTCAACGAAAACCTGTCCATCCTGACCATGCTGGCGGTATATGCCACGATGGTGAAACTGGGCCTGGGCCTGAACACGATCATCGTGCTGTTTGGCCTGTTCCTGGCGGGATCGATGCTGGCCATCATGGCGCTGCATGCCGCCAACCAGCGCAAGCAGGATTCACTCAGCCTGATCGGCGAACACCACTAAGACGGCAGCGCCCCGTCAGTGCGGCGCGCCTGGGCACGGGCGCGCCAGTCATCCGGCACCACAAAGCAGCGCTCCACTTCTTCCAGCCAGCCTCCCTTTTCCTGCACCGTTGCGACCAGCACGGGGCTGGGGTCGGCGACGAACTTCTCCGCCAGCACCTCCAGCAATGCCGCGCGCGCGAGTGGCGCCGGCGTGGGCGCGCTTTCGCTGCGCTCGACTGGCGTGCGCAATGGCGCCAGCCATTGCAGGCGCGGCATCACGATGAATTGTTCGCCTTGCGCGGCGCCTTGCTCGCTGTGGGTTCGCCAATAGCCGCGGCAGTGGCCGGGTGAGATGCCTTCGATTTGCGGTGCCGCTTCGGTGGCGTGGTAGAACAGCCAGCCCTTCACCAGCGCCTGGGCTTTGGTGACCGGCGCGGGTGCGATTTTTTGCGCGATGGGGTGCTGCGACAGCTGCAACTGGGCGTTGAAGATCTTGCGCATTTTCAGGCCCAGCGTGTCTGCCAGGTTGGGGCCGACCAGGCGGTTGTAATTCCCCGTATCCGGGTCGCCATCCAGCAGGTAGAACTTGGTGGCGAACTCGATGTGGCGCAGGTTTTCGCTGCCCTCTTCGCGCAGCAGGAAGTCGAATTCACCGATGGTGCCGTTCTTGCCGTCACGGACTTGCAGGCCGTGGGCGGCCAGCGCGCCGTGCTGGGCGAAGTAAAAGGCCATCAGCTTTTCGGCGTACAGGCCAAGGCGCGAGTAAAAGCGGTTGCCGAGGGCCTCGTCCAGCGGCGACGGGTCGGCATCGAGGTCGTCCAGCCAGTTGGCCACGGCTGGCGTCATGGGGGCCAGCGTGGCGATCTTGCCCTGCCAGTGCGGGCTGTCGGGGTCGAGCAGGTCGGGCGAATCGAGCAGCCAGGCCAGCGCGCGGACATGGGGCCGCGTGAGGTGGCCCCATTTGCGGTGGAATGTCCTAGCGTCGGCCGGCATGGACGGCTTTGGCAAGGCACAAGTCCTGCCATGCCTTGGCCTTTTCTTCCGGCTTTTTCAGCAGGTCGGCCGGGTGGTAGGTGGCAACGACCGGCACGCTGCCGTGCAGCATGATGCGGCCGCGCGCGGCAGCACCCAGCAAACCTTTGCCGGTCGTATGGCCGAAGGCGACGATGATTTTGGCCTGCGTCAGTTCCAGCTCGCGCTGGAGGTAGGGGCGGCAGGCTTGCAGTTCTTCGGCGCTTGGTGCGGTTGGGGCGTGGCATTTCACCAGGCTGGTGAGGTAGGCGCCCTTTTCCGTGGTCTGGCCGACGGCTTTCAGCATGTTGTCGAGCAGGTAGCCGGGGTCGCCGGCGAACTGGTAGCCTTCCTTGTCTTCGGCCTCGCCTGGGGCGGTGTCGAGGGCGATCCAGCTTGCCTGCTCGTCGCCGCGGCCCGGGACGGCTTGCTGGCGGGTTTCGCAGCGGCTGCAGCGCGTGCAGCTTGCGATAGCGGCCTGCAGTGCGGGCCAGTCCATTTGGGCAATTTCCTGTTCGCTGGACTGGCCAGTACGTGAGGCGGGCTCGCTGCCGCGGGCGGCCGCAGGCGCTTTGGCTGGCGCAGCTGGCTGGTCATCGTCGAACCAGGATGGCGGTTCATCCATCGGCATGTCGTCGTAGGCCGGGACGTCGTAGCCCACCTCGGATGGCGGCGCGCTCGCGGTGGGCAGTTGCGGATTCGCGGCGCGTTGCGGCATGCCTCCTGCGCGTGGCTGCGCTGGCGGGCGGGCCGACTGTGCTGGAACGGGTTGCCCGAATTGTGCAGGGCGCGAAGGCGATGCTGGCTGTACGGCGGGGGCGGTACGCTGTGGCTGGACGGAGGACGGTTCCTCCGCGGCTGCTACTTTCTTGCGCTGCGGCTTGTATTCTGGCGTTGGGGCGTCGTCAAACCAGGACATGTCCTCGCCGGTCGACGCGATGCTCGGCGTGCCCGGCACGCGAGCTGGCGCAGCGGGAGCCGCTGGGGCGCCTGGAGCGGATGGCGCCGATGGCGGTGCTTGGCGCGTCTCTGCTGCAGCTCCCGGGCCCGCCGAAGCTGCCCTTGCCGCCTCCGCTGCAGCGGCGGCAGGCGATTGAGCGTTGGCAGGGGCGCGCTGCGGCGCTGCGGATGCGTTGGCGAATTTGTCGTCCTCGCCGAGCGGTCCACGCTGCACGGGGGCCGCTGGCGCAGCAGCGGGTGCGGATTGCTGGGTGTCAGGGGCATGAGGAGCGGCGGCCTCGACGGGTGTCAGCGGCGCATGCGCAGGCGCATACGCGGGCTCCGCTTCGCTGGCCGTTGCTGCAGCGGCAGCATCATCCGAAACCACGCGATTGCGCAGGCGCCACTGCGGCCCCACGCCCATCTCCTCCAGGAACACGGCAGACCGACGATCACTCATAGCCCAAAACGCATCACGATGGCGTCCTCGCGGGTTGAATTGGCAGCAGGATAGTACCCCTTGCGGCGCCCGATTTCAGCAAAACCATAACGCTGGTAAATCTCCAGCGCGCGGACATTGGAAGGCCGCACTTCCAGCAGGATCGACTCCATGCCCAAACCGCGCGACAAGGCGACCGCCTGGTTCACCAGCAGGCGGCCGACACCGCGCCCCTGCCAATTGCGCGACACCGCGACATTCAGCAGGTGCGCCTCATCGACAATCCCCATCACCAGGAAATACCCCATCAACTGGCGATCCTGGGCGCGCAGGATCCAGGCGTGATAGCCCTGCGCCAGCGAATCGGAAAAATTGGCGCGGCTCCAGGGATAGGGATAAACCTCCTGCTCCACCGCCACGACCTCGTCGAGGTCACTTTCCTGCATCGGCTCGTAAATGAGCCGGGCCAGATCCCATAACTGATGCATCATGCCTGCGACGCCTTCATCTCTTCACGTTCCGCCTTGGTGTAGGCGACCTTATTGCGCAAGTACAGCGGTTGCGCCTGTGCAGCCGGCACGGCATGGCCGGTGGCAAACGCGGCGCGGCCCAATTGCGCGACCTGCACGGCGTGCGGCATGACGGCGCCATCGGCACTTTCCGCAAAGTCTTTGCCGGCAAATTCCGCGGCATAGGCAGCAAAGCCGTTGCCGCAGGCGCGGGCCGGGCCGGCCGGGGCAACGCCCGAAGGCGCCGACAAGGCCGGCGGCAGGATCGCGACCGGCATGCCGCCTTCGAATCGGTATTGCGCCCAATAGACTTCATTCATGCGCGCATCGAGCACGGTCAAGACTTCATCGGAACCATGGCGCTCGCGGCAAGCCAGGGCCATGGCGTCCAGGGTTACGATCGGCAACAGCGGCAGGCCGGCGCCAAAACCCAGGCCCTGGGCGATGCCGCAAGCGGTGCGCACGCCGGTAAAGGAACCGGGACCGGCGCCATAGGCGATCGCATCGCAATCACGCAGGACAATGCCTGCCTCCGCGAGCAATTCCTGGATCATGGGCAGCACCGCCTGCGAATGGGTGCGCACGCCGGACGATTCGCGGAAATACACGCGCTCCCCGCGCAGCAAGGCGCAGGAAGCCATTTCAGAGGATGTTTCGATTGCAAGAATGGTAGCCATGGCCGGTATTTTACCCTGTGGGCATGTACAATAGCACCCCATGCACAGCACTACCCTACATGCCGACAACCGCGCCGAAGTGGCCGCCGCGCTGGCGCAGGACCACCTGGTCGTGGCTTGCCTGTGCGCTGCCTGGTGCGGCACCTGCGCTTCCTACCGCGCAGTTTTCGAGGAATTGGCAAGCCGCCACCCGGACAAATACTTCCTGTGGGTCGATATCGAAGACCACGCGGACCTGGTGGGCGACCTCGATGTCGAGAATTTCCCTACCCTGCTGATCCAGCGCCACGAGCACGTAGCCTTCTTCGGCACCATGCTGCCCGACCCGAACGTGGCGCACCGCCTGATCGAGACCCAGGCCGAACTGTCCGACGAAGAGCTGGCGCGCCAGGCGGCGTCCACCCCGGAGCGCCGCCAATGGCAGCAGGAATGCAACCTGCGTGCGCTGTTAGGCGAGGCGTAAAGGAAGACTGCGCAGGCGCTGGCCGGTCAGCGCGAACACCGCGTTGGCCACAGCCGGCGCGATCGGCGGCGTGGCTGGTTCGCCCACACCCTCCGGCGGTTCGGCACTCAGCACGATCACCGTCTCCACCAGCGGCACCTCATTCATGCGCAGCACAGGATAGTCGGCGAAATTGCTTTGCACGACCTTGCCGTCCTTGATGGTGATTTCGCCTCCCAAGGCCGCCGACAGGCCATAGACCACGCCCGACTCCACCTGCTGCGCGATGATGTTCGGATTGACGGCAATGCCGCAATCGATCGCGCACACCACGCGGTGCACGCGGATCTGCCTGTCCTGCACCGACACTTCCGCCACTTGCGCGACGATGGCGCCGAAGGACTGGTGCAGCGCCACGCCGTGCGCACGCCCTTCCGGCGCCTTGCCCGCCTTGGAAATCGCAGCATTCAGCACCGCCAGGTGACGCGGATGGTTCAGCAGCATGGTGCGGCGGAATTCCACCGGATCCTTGCCGGCCGCACTCGCCATCTCGTCGACAAAGCTCTCCTTGAAGAAGGCGTTCTGCGAGTGCCCGACGGAGCGCCAGTTACCCAGCGGGACAGCGCTATCGACCACCACGTGATTGATCTGCTGGTTCGGGATTTCGTACTGCATGTCGTACACGCCTTCGGCGGTCGAACGGTCCGGCCCCGCGCCCGGCATGCGCAGGTTGCGCCTGGTGAACTGGTGGGTCAGCGCGCCGCCAGCCGTCTTGGCTTCCCAGGCGATGATGTTGCCGGCAGCATCCAGGCCGGCCGTCATGCGCGCCACCGCGGCCGGGCGATAGACATCGTGCGTGGTATCATCCTCGCGAGTCCAGATCACCTGCACCGGCAGGCCTTTGGCTTCGCGCGCGATCGCAACCGCCTGCGCCACCATGTCCGTTTCCAGGCGGCGGCCAAAGCCGCCTCCCAGCAGGTATTCATGCAGGATCACATCCGACTCACTGACGCCGCCAACGCGGGCAGCAGCTACGCGGGCGAAGGTCGGCGCCTGCGTGCCAAGCCATACCGTGACCTTGCCATCCTTGACCTGGGCCGTGCAGTTGATCGGCTCCATGCAGGCATGCGCCAGGTAGGGCACGCGGTACACCGATTTGATGGTGCGCAGCGCGCTGGCCGCCTGCGCCATGTCGCCGCGCGCGTGGTAAGTGTCGCCATCCTCGGACTCAAGCGCGTTCGTCAGCGAAGTGTAGATTTCCTCGCTGGACAGCTTGGCATTGGCACCATCGTCCCAGCGGATCGGCAGCGCGGCGGCGGCCTGCCTGGCCTGCCAGTAGCTGCGCGCAAGGACGGCAACCCCGGCCCCGGCGCCGTAGTTCTCTTCAATGGCATTGGAGAAATCGATCACCGACAGCACGCCCGGCATCTTCACCACTTCGCCCGGCGTAACACCCGCCACCTTGCCGCCCACCACCGGCGACATGCGCACAGCCGCATACACCATGCCTTCCGGGCGCACGTCGATGCCATACAGCGCCGTACCTTCCGACTTGATGCGGGCATCGCGGCGCGGCACGCTGGTGCCGATCAGGCGGAAGCTGTGCGGGTCTTTCAAAGTCACCTTGCCCGGCTGGCCGAGCGCAGCGCGCGCAGCCACCACGCCATAGCCAACGGATTTCTTGCTGATGTCGTGATACAGCACGCCATTCTCGGCCCGCACCTGCTCCGGCGGCACTTTCCATTGCTGCGCCACTTCGGCGACCAGCATGGCGCGCGCGGTGGCGCCGGCTTCGCGCATGGAGGTCCAGGCATCCTTTACGCTGGATGAACCGCCGGTAATCACAATCCCCATCTCGCGCGCCACCTTGCCCAGCATCCAGCTCGCGAACTCGCGCGAGCGGCCGGTATCGTCCGGATGGAATGGCAAGGTTTCGCGCATCAAGGCCAGGTTGGCGTAAATCTTGTCGGCCGGCGCCTGGATCAACTTGACCGCATCCAGGCTCACATCCAGTTCTTCGGCCACCAGCATGGACAAGGCGGTATGGATGCCCTGCCCCATTTCCGCACGCGGCATGGCCAGTTGCACCGTGCCGTCCGGGGCGATGGCGATCCAGCCGTTCAGCGCGACGGCGCCGTTTTCAAGCGGCAGCGGCGCCTGGCCGCGCACGCGCTGGCGCGGCGGCATCACGCCCCAGCCGACCACCATGGCCCCGGCGACGGCGACGCCGCTCAGCAGGAAATGGCGGCGGGATAACTTCTTCGGTTTGAGCATGGCTTCCTCGTTATGGCAGCCAGCGCTGCAGCAAATCATCCGGCATCACCGGACGGCTGTAATAGAAACCCTGCGCCTGGTTGCATCCGTGGCGCAGCAGGAAGGCCGCCTGCTGTTCCGTCTCCACGCCTTCGGCGATGACGGACAGGTTCATGCTGCGGCCCAACTGGATAATGGCAATCGCGATCGCTTCATCATTGACGTCGGTCGAGATGTCCTTGATGAAGGAACGGTCGATTTTCAGGGTCTGCACCGGCATCTGCTTCAGGTAAGCCAGCGACGAATAGCCGGTGCCGAAATCGTCGATGGCGAGCGAAACGCCAACCGCGTGCAGATCGTTGATGAAGCCCAGCGCATCGCCGGTATTCATGATCACGGATTCGGTCACTTCGAGCTGCAGGCGGTGCGGCTCCAGGCCGGTTTCGCGCAGGATGTCGGCCACCGTGGTCACCATGCTGCCGCGCTCGAACTGCTTGGCGGACAGGTTGACCGCAATCTTCGGCACGTGCAGGCCTGCTTCCTGCCAGCGCACCATCTGGCGGCAAGCCTCGTACAGCACCCACTGGCCCAGCTGGCTGATGAACCCAGTATCTTCGGCCAATGGAATGAAGCGATGCGGCGGCACCAGGCCCAGTTCCGGATGATTCCAGCGCACCAGCGCTTCAACGCCCAGCAGCTTGCCGGTATCGATTTCGACCTGCGGCTGGAAATTCAGGAATACTTCCTCTTTCTCGATGGCGCGGCGCAAATAGGTTTCCAGGCGCAGGCGCTCGACGCCCTCACCCGACATGGACGGCTGGTAGAAGCGGTAGCCGTTGCGGCCGCGCGCCTTGGCCTGGTACATGGCCACGTCGGCGTTACGGATCAGCATATTCAGGTCGCTGGCATCGGTCGGGAACACCGAAACGCCAATCGAGCAGGTCACGAACAATTCGTGGCCCGCCACCATGAATGGATGCTCGAACATGGTCACCAGCTTTTCCGCCACCTGGCCGGCGCCGTACTGGCCTTCCACGTCTTCCAGCAGCACGATGAATTCGTCGCCGCCCAGGCGCGCCAGGGTGTCGCCCTCGCGCAGTTTTTCCGACAGCGCGTGCGCCACCTGCTTCAGCAGCTCGTCGCCGATATGGTGGCCCAGCGTGTCGTTGACGTTCTTGAAGCGGTCCAGGTCGATGAACAGCAGCGCCAGCTGCTCGTTGCCGCGCGTGGCGCGCTGGATGGCGTGCTGCAGGCGGTCATGGAACAGCAGGCGGTTCGGCAACTGTGTCAGCGCATCGTGGTGGGCCAGGTGATCCAGCTTTTCCTGCGATTGCTTGACCAGGGTGATGTCGCTGAACACGCCGACATAGTGGGTCGTCAAGCCGCGCGTATCGCGCACCGCGGTCAATGTCAGCCACTCCAGGAACAACTCGCCGCTCTTGCGCATGCTCCAGATCTCGCCGCGCCAGTAGCCATGCTCCACCAGCTCCTTCCACAACTCGGCGTGGAAGCCTTCGTCGTGGCGGCCGGAACGCGTCAGGCCGACGTCGTGGCCCAGTGCTTCGATTTCCGTGTAGCCGGTAATCTGGGTGAAGGCCGGGTTGACGGCAACGATCGTGCCTTTGTCATCGATCACCATCACGCCATCGGCAATGTGTTCCAGCACGGTGGCCGACAGGCGCAGTTTTTCTTCCGCTTCCTTGCGGGCGCTGATGTCGGCGTAGACCCAGATCGAGCCTTCATTCGGGCGGTTCTGGTCGATGGCGCAGCCGGACACCATGCACCAGAACAGCGAGCCATCCTGGCGGCGGTAATTGCGCTCTTCGCTGAAGTACTCGCCGTTGCCCAGCGTGGAATACTGGCGCGCGCCGGCCGACTCGAAATCGAAGGTGGTCGGGAACACGATGGCGGTGGAAGCGCCGATCATCTGGCCCGGCTCATAGCCGAACAGCTCTTCGCAGCGGCGGTTGACCGACACGATGGTCCGGTGGCGCACGAACATCACGCCGAACATCACGTTGTCCAGGATCGCGCTCTGCTCGGCCAGCAGGCCTTCGATGCGCATTTCATTGTGCTTGCGCTGGCTGATGTCGGAGATGATGCCGTCCACCCAGGGCGCCCCGCCCGCCTCTGCCGCCTGCGGCTGGCCGTTTTCAGCCACCCAGCGTTCGGTGCCGGTGGAGTCCAGGATACGGTATTCGATTTCGTAAGGCTTGCCATCCTGGATTGCCTGCACCACCACGCGGCGCTGGCGTTTGCGGTCTTCCGGGCAAATCAGGTTGGCCCAGGCATGGGTGGTGCTGCGCATGAATTGCGCGGCCGAATAGCCGGAAATTTCTTCAATGGCGTCCGACACGAAATCGATCGGGCCGTCGGGACGGAAGCGGAACACGGCGCCCGGCACCTGGGTCACGATGGTGCGGAAACGCTCTTCGCGCTGGGCGATATCCTCGAACAGGTGCTTGATCGCCACACGCATCTGGTCCAACTGGCCCGCCAGCCGGCCCAGTTCATCGCTGCCGCTCAACTCCATGCGGGTTTCGAAATCGCCGTGCGACAGCCGGTCCGAGAAGCGCATCAGCTTGCGCAGGGGTTTCAGCAGGCGCTGGTTCAGGAACAGCACGATCAGCAGCAGCGACACGGTGAGCTGGGCTGCCAGCACGAAGACGTAGGAAAGTTGTTTTTCGCGCAATTCCTGCTGGCTGCGGGCGTCGTCCATCTCGACCATGATCTTGCCGATCTTTTCGCCGCGCACCATGATTTCGCGCTCGGCCCGCACCACATTGCCGATGGCGCGCTTGGGCGCCTCGACGTGCATGAACTGGGTGTCGGCCTGGCCGGTGACCTGCACCTGCAGCACCGAACGGTCGCGCATGACGGATTCGACCAGCGAATGGGCCGATTCCGCATTCATATTCCACAGGGATTCCTGCATGCCGAGGGCGAGGATGTCGGCATTGCGCTGCAGGGATTCGTTGAGGGCGGTCTGGGCAGACTTCTGTTCGTGCACCCCGATCAGCAGGTAGGAGCCGATAATGGCCGGAATCACCAGGCCGCCGAATACCACCAGTAACAAGGCGCCATAAATCGACAGCCCATACAGAGCGCTCAGGCGGGACCTTAATTTGTTATAAAAATTCCGAGCCATTCAGCAGGTCTGGTGGAAAAGATTATCCAACAGCAATTATGCACGTAACTTGCTATCATCGCTACTCTATATCAGAGGAGTTTCCCTATGTCGTTTTCCATGTATTCTGCTTCGATTCCAGTATTCCGCCAGATCCTCGGCAGCCTGCTGGCCATCCTCGACAAGACCGAGGCGCATATCGAGGAAAAGAAGATTGATCCGAATGCCTTGCTGCAGTTCCGTTTGTTCCCGGATATGCTGCCTTTTACCCGTCAAATCCAGATTGCTGCGGACTTTGCCAAGGGCGCCGGCGCGCGTCTGGCGGGGGCGGATGTGCCGGTATACGAAGATACTGAAAAGACCATTGGTGAACTAAAACTGCGCATCCAGCGCACGCTGACGTTTTTGGACTCGCTGCCACGGCAGGCGATTGAGGATTCCGCGCAACGTTCTGTGACTACCGGTAGCGGGGAAAAGGCCAAGCAATGGGTGGGGCAGGAGTATTTGATGCACTATGCGCTGCCGCATTTCACCTTCCATGCGACGACTGCGTACAACATTCTCCGCCATAATGGGCTGGAGATTGGGAAGAAGGACTTTATTGGGTCTTGGAAGGCTGAGTAAAACCGGTAGACCAGGGTCTGACCCACAGGGTCAGACCCTGTCTGCTCACCTGCCGCGGGGTTGGTTCCAGGCCTTTGACTTTCGTCGAAGATCAACATCGCACAACCGCAACCCCGACCTCGAGACCGTTAGGGGTCTGACCCTTGGGTCAGACCCAGAATTACCGGTTTTAAGAATTCCGCCTTGGATACCCCTGCGCCAGAATCCGCTGCCAAACCTTCTCCTTCTCCTCCGCACTCATCGCCACCCAGTGCGCAACCTCGATATAGGTCCGCCCGCACCCCCGGCAAATCTCATCAAACGTAGTCGAGCAAACCGCCACGCAAGGCGTATCCGGCCGCTCAGGAGCTTTATCTTCTGCCATCACTTCACCTGCAAGCCCAGCTTATCCCAGCCCTCATGGCCGAGCTTTTCCATGGTCTCGATATTCTTCTCAAAGATATCAGCCGCCTCCGGGAACGCCTCCACCGCACGGTCGATCGAGGCCTCACGCAGCAGGTGCAAGGTTGGATAGGGCGAACGGTTGGTGTAGTTCGAGATATCGTTCTTGTCGGTATCGGCAAACTGGTAATCCGGGTGGAAACTGGCCACCTGCAGCTCCCCGTCCAGCTTCAGCTCTTCCAAAGCCGCATCCGCCACATCCAGGAATTCGTTGTAATCCCCAAAATCCTGCAACACCAGCGGATGGATCAGCAAGGTCGTATCGACCACTTCCGGGTCTTCTTCCGCCAGGAATTCCAGTTCCTTGATCAGGTCTTCCAGCAATTCCTCAGGCGAGGAAGCTTCCGACACCACATAACGCACCTGCTTCTTCACATGCACGGCTTTGGCGAACGGGCACAGGTTCAGGCCGATCACAGCCTTCTCCAGCCACTGCTCGGTAGCCGCGATAACGGCTTCGTAATCCACTGGGGTGTTGCTCATTTATACATCCAAAAATCGTTATCCAAGACACCAATTATATAGCTTGATCGACATAATTATCCAAGAAAATCAGGCACATAGCGAATTTTTTCTTGACTCGACAGGGTTTCAACCCTACACTCCGGCCTTAGATAGTCCGCCCTTTGTTTCCACAAGACAACTGCGAAACGCTATGCAAGAACGAATTAAAAGTGCTGTTTTGATCGCCCTGGCGCTGAGCGCTGCGCTCCCGGCAGCCTCCTCCCTGGCATCCAACGACACCGCGAAATCCGTGGTACTGCAGCCTGCCGTAGAGGAATACAAGGAAACCGACGTCTGGGGCCGCATCCGCTCCGGCTACGCCATTCCCGACGTAAACAACGCGCTGGTCGCCAAGCATGTGAAGTGGTACGCCGACCGCCAGGACTACCTCGACCGCACCACCGCCCGCGCCTCGCTCTACCTCTACCACGTGGTGGAAGAGCTGGAAAAGCGCGGCATGCCGACCGAACTGGCCCTGCTGCCCTTCATCGAATCCGCCTTCAACCCGCAAGCCCTGTCGACCGCCAACGCAGCCGGCCTGTGGCAGTTCGTGCCGGGCACCGGCCGCGACTACGACCTGAAGCAGAATGCCTTCAAGGATGACCGCCGCTCCGTGCTGGCCTCGACCGACGCGGCCCTGAGCTATCTGCAGCGCCTGTACACCATGTTCGGCGACTGGCACCTCGCCCTTGCCGCCTACAACTGGGGCGAAGGCAATGTGCAGAAAGCCGTCCAGCGCAACCGCGCCGCCGGCAAGCCGACCGATTTCGAGAGCCTGTCCGAGCTGATGCCGGCCGAGACCCGCAACTACGTGCCGAAGCTGCAGGCGGTGAAGAACATCGTCGCCAACCCGTCGCAGTACGCCGTGCACCTGCCGGTGATCGACAACGAGCCGTATTTCACCGCGATCGACAAGACCCGCGATATCGACCTGGCCCTGGCCGCCAAGCTGGCCGAAATCTCGGTCGACGAGTTCAAAGCCCTGAACCCGCAGTTCAAGAAGCCTGTCATTACCGGCAACGAGCAGACCAAGATCCTGCTGCCGACCGAGAATGCCGCCAAGTTCGCCGCCAACCTGGCCTCGTGGACCCACGCCCTGTCGAGCTGGACCACCCACAAGATTTCCAGCGCCCGTGAAAGCATCGCATCCCTGGCGCGCCGCTTCGGCACCACCCCGGATGCCATCCGCCAGGCCAACAATATTCCGCAGAAGTCGGTGCTGAAAGCTGGCTCGACCATCCTGGTGCCGAATATCTCGGCCTCGGCAGCCGGAACGGATATTTCGACCGACGTGATTGAAAACGCCGTCATGGCCGTGGAAAACGAACGCACGGGCCCAAAACGCAGCAACTACCGTCAAGCTTCCTCTTCCCGCAGCGAATCCAAGCCTGCGGTCAGCATGGTCAAAGCGCGCGTGAAGCGCGACGAGGCCGGCAAATCGAAGTCCCGCCGCAGCAATTGAGCGCATTAAACGCACGCCAGCCCTTGCCAAACTTGCAGGGCTGGCGTCGGCACGTTTACAATCCCGTTCTTGCGGTATAACCCCATTGGAGTAGATATGGCTTTCTTGCAAGGCAAAAAAATCCTGATTACTGGCGTCCTGTCCAACCGTTCCATCGCTTACGGCATCGCTAAGGCTGCCCACCGCGAAGGCGCCGAACTGGCTTTCACCTACGTTGGCGAGCGCTTCAAAGACCGCATTACTGAATTCGCGGCCGAGTTCGGCAGCAATCTGGTCTTCGACTGCGACGTGACCAGCGACGAACAGATCGCCAACCTGTTCACCGACCTGGCCAAGAGCTGGGACCGCCTGGACGGTTTCGTGCACGCCATCGGCTTCGCCCCACGCGAAGCGATTGCCGGCGAATTCCTGGACGGCCTGACCCGCGAAAACTTCCGCGTGGCCCACGACATTTCGGCGTACAGCTTCCCGGCGATGGTGAAAGCCGCCCTGCCGCTGCTGAAGCCAGGTTCCTCCGTGCTGACCCTGTCCTACCTGGGCGCGGTGCGTGCGATCCCTTACTACAACACCATGGGCCTGGCCAAGGCATCGCTGGAAGCTTCGGTGCGCTACCTGGCTGAGAACCTGGGCCAGCACGGCATCCGTTCCAACGGCATCTCCGCCGGCCCGATCAAGACCCTGGCTGCCTCCGGCATCAAGGACTTCGGCAAGCTGCTCGGCTTCGCCGCCGGCCATGCCCCGCTGCGCCGCAACGTGACCATCGAAGAAGTGGGTAACGCCGCTGCCTTCCTGCTGTCGGACCTGTCGTCCGGCATCACTGGCGACATCATGTACGTCGACGGCGGCTTCTCGCACGTGATGGGCCTGAACTCGAGCGATTACGAATAATCCTCGCTGCCCAGCAAAGCAAAAGCCGCCTCCGGGCGGCTTTTTTGTTGCTGAAAATTCGGGGTCATGCTGAAAATTCGGGGTCAGGTCTGTCATTTGGACATCCGAACCGACCTTTTGATAAATCTCAATACGCCAAATCGACCGTTTTCCCGTATTGAGATTTATCAAAGATCTGGCGTGCGTGTCCAAATGACAGACCTGACCCCGAATTTGGCTGGCTTGCGCAAAATCAATGAATTGACTAAAGTGGGCGCCTTGATTTCGCTTACTTCGAAGCCTCCCGCCCTGCATGCCCCTTGAGCAATCCGACGACGAATTGATGTTGCGCTATCGCGATGGCGAGCTGTCGGCTTTCCAGGAGCTGTACCGCCGCCATAGCCGCGGCTTGTACCGCTTCCTTGCCTGGCGCAGCGGGCGCACGGAGTGGGCTGATGAGGTGGCGCAGGAGACCTGGCTGGCGGTGCATCACGCCCGGACGCGCTATGCTGCGCAAGGCAGCTTCCGCAGCTACCTGTTCCAGATCGGCCGCAATCGCCTGGCCGACATGCAGCGCCAGCCCGATATCGACGATTGCGGCGACTGGGAAATGGTGCAGGACTCGGCGGAAGCGACTGCGCTGGACCGCCAGCAGAACCTCGCTCTGCACGCCGCCATCCGCCTGCTGCCGTCCGAACAAAAGGAGGCACTGGTGCTGCAGCACTTCAGCGGCTTGAGCATCGATGAGATTGCGCAGGTGGTCGTGGCGCCAGCGGAAACTGTGAAGAGCCGCCTGCGCTACGCCATGCGCAAGTTGCGCGAGCAATTCAAGCAGGAGGAGACGGCATGACGCCTGTCGACAAAGACGATTTCGAAGACGCTGAATTGGCGCGCCGCCTGGCTGCCCTGCCACAGCCCGAGCCGTCGGCGGACCTCGACGCGGCCATCTTCGCCCAGATCCAGAAAGACCTTGCCCCCGGTCCAGCCGCCGCCAACGACCCGGCCACCGAGCCGCCGCGCCCAAGCCTGCTGCGCCGCTACCGCGCGCCGCTGGCCTTTGCAGCCAGCCTGGCAGGCATTGCTATCCTGCTGCCGGTCTGGCGCAGCAACCAACCGCAGGAAATCTATCCCGTCGAAACGAAAATCGTGGAAGCGCCAGCCCCCCTGCCGGCACCGGCGATCATCAACGACGAAGCCGCTGCCCCTGCGGACAAAAAACGGGAGTCAGCGATCGCCCCAGCTAAGCCGGCCCCACCCATGCCGCAGCTGGAGATGCCGGCACAAGCGCCGGAAGCGGTTGTTGCCGCGCCTCCTCCTGCGCCGGTGCCAGCGCCGGCTGCCGCGCCACCTGCACCGGCAAAGGAAGTGGATGAACTTGAGCCACCGCGCAAAGCGGCCGCCGGTGCGATTGAACCTGAAAACCCAAAAGACTGGCTGCAATCCATTGAGCGCATGCTGGATGATGGCGACACCAATTCGGCAGCGGCGCAGTGGAAGCGCTTCCGCAAAGCCCACCCGGACTATCCGGTGCCGGATACCCTGGCAGGCCGCTTGAAAGCGCTGGAATAAGCTACTTCGGCTTCACCTCGAACTCGCCGACCAGGATGGAACTGCCCTGCTCCTTCAGTCGCAATGTCACCATCTTGTCGTCCGCCTTCTGCGTGCCAAAGCCCGTCGCAAAGTGAAGCTGCAGCGTGGTCGCACCAGTGACTATCTGCTGCGCGCTGCCAAAGTAATTGACCTCGACGCGATAAATGCCTGGCTTGGCGTTGCGCAGCATGAATTCCTCCGGCCCATAGCCCCCGGTGAAGTCACGCGACATGCGCCCACCCTGGTAGGTCAGCTGATGGCCATAGTAGGCACGCTCGCCGTCCGGATCGATCACATGCAGGTCAATGTCGGTGTTATCCGCATCCCAGGTCAACACCACGCGCAGGTCAACCGGCAGGTTGCGCAGCAGTCGTGAATCCATACCCCGCGTGTCGAGCGGACGTCCTGCAGCTTTCGCACGGTACACGATCGCATTCAGCTCTGACAGCGCGATCTGCTCCACGTCGGCGAAACGCCAATCCCAGGGCCGCAGCACCACTTGATACAGCTGCTCGATCGCCCGCTGCTCCTGGCCGCTGGCAGCAAAGGCCAGACCCAGGTCACGGAAGGATTGGGGCTCTTCCTCTGCCATTTCCTGAACCCGCTCCAGCAAGGGCACGGCCAGCCTTGGGGCGCCAGCTTCCATCAAACGGTATGCAAGCACACGCAGCACGTGGCGATTCTCCAGTTCCATCTCGGCCAGATTCGATAGAACCCGCAAGCCCAGGTCGCGTTGGCCGCGCTCCAGCATCAGGCCTGCGACGTCCAGAAGGAAGGCGCTGCTGCCAGTGTGCGACGGGCGTTCATCCAGGTAGATGCGGTACATATCGGCTGCAGCCGCCTTGCGCATGCGCGCCGTGTAAGGCGCATCGGGCTGCCAAGCCTTCAACCGGACGCTCACACCGCCATTGATCCGTTTATCGGCGGGCATATCGAGCTCGTCGACCGCCACTGGCGCCGCTGCCGCAGGAACCGGACGCGGTGCTGGTGCTGGTGCTGGTGCCGGCATTGCCTCCATCATTGGGGCTTCGACAATCCGCGATTCGACAGGGTAGACGCCAGCTTCCTTCTTCGGCGCAGGTGGCCGGTTCTTGGGGAATGGCTTCTCCCACCAGGCAATCTTGGCCTGGAAGTCCCGCACCACCTCGTCCAGGTGCTTCGCACGCTGGCCGGCAACCTGTGCGCGCTTCTCGGCCTTCAATTTTTCGAAGGCAGCACGGTACTTCTCGGGCGGTGTCACATCGTGCCGAACATAGTCCTCCAGTTGCTCCAGCACCAGCAGCGAAGTCTCGCGGGTCGGCAAGCCGAACTCCAGCCCAAGACGCCGGATTGCCGCGCGATTGAGTTCATAGTTGCCTTCCAACTGAGCGATGCGCCGGTTGGCCCACCACCAGGCAGCAAGCGGATGTGCCGCATTTTTTTCGTTTGCTGCATCGATGGCGATCTCGAACTTCCCGCCCTGGTTCTCCAGCAAAACGAGCAGCGGATGCCTGCCTTGGACCTTGCCCGCCACACGCAGCAAGCCCGCCTGCACCTGGCTTTCGTCTACCATCAGGTCGCCGGTTTGCATGCCAGGGGCAGCAATCACCCTCACGCCATCGGTGAGAAGTTCTTGCGAAGCATGGTGCGCATCGACGGGGTCGATGGCGATGTGCCGGCCACCATTCGTATTGGCCCATGCCGCCAGGCGCGCAATGTCGGCGCCGGCGCTGGAACTCAGGGTGAAAAGGCGATGGCCTTTGGCAAGCTGCGGGAAAGTACCCGTGCCATAGTTTCGCAGGCCATCGCTGAACATGAGGTATTCGTCGACGTCGGGTTGCGGCTGCCAGTCGGCCAACGCGCTGGCGCCGTCGTAGACGGTCGATTCGATCTCATCAAGCAATGTCCCCGCCTGCCCTTTGGCCAGCTTGAAGACCTTGACCGGCTCCGCCTTGTCGCGCAACCGCACGAGGCGCACTTCCACATTGCCGGCTGCTTCGAGGTAGCTTGCGAGCACACGCAGTTCCGCCTTCAGGGCGCGATGCGAGCCCGAACTGGAACTGTCCCACAGAACGCCAACCACCTTGGGCAAATTGCGCGGCTTGCGCTCGGCCGGCACCGGCACTTCGGCAAGGAAGTACTGCTGGCCGTTGAACTCCTCGACATATGTTTTCGGCTTGTCTTGCGCAGCCGGTACCCGCACCAGGATTTCACCTTTCGCCTTCGCCACGTCCAGCTGCCAGCTACCCTCCGCGCGGGCGAAGCGCTCTGGCACGCCGATAGCAACCGGAACATCTTCACCTCCCATGACTCGCACCTCCAGTGCTACCGGGATGCTGAATTGCTTCAATGGCAGGCGGTAGCTCCAGTTCTTCTGCTGGCGCGACAGCATCGCCGCATACTTCAGCTCCACTGTCCGCGTCCCGCGTGCGGGGATCGGATAGATGCGCAGCTTGAAGTTATTGCCCTGCGTCTGCTCGAGCAAGGCGGGATCGATGCGGCGTCGCTCTTCGGCCTCCAGGATCTGCCTCCCTCGCTCCTTCTCGATTGGCACCGCCGGACGCAGTTCGCCGCCAACGTCCAGCGCAAAGCCGGTTACCTGCTGGCCTTCGCCAAGCGGAAACTGCAAGTCCCCTTCAAGCTGGCGCGTGTTTGGATTGTAGAAGACCAGCTTCACCGTCGTTTCCGCCATGCCGCCTGAAATGACGGCCTGCACGGCCGCACTTTGCACGCGGATCGGCGCCTCGCTGCCGGTCGTGACGGACCTGAGGATTGGTGGTGTCTGCGCCATGGCCGTGCCGCCGGCCAGCATGCATAACACCAGGATGAGCCTCGCCAACATGATTACTCCCTTCAAAAGTGAACGCTCTTGAACAGGAATCGGCTGGCGCCGGAAAAAGGGGTTAAACAAACGAGAATAATTTGACAACGCAAAAAAGTGAGACTAAAGTGATATCACTTTGATTTAACCCCTCTGGATTGATCATGAACCGAACCGAAAAGCCGTTTTCGTCTTACAGTGGATACCTGGCGCTGACCGTCGTCGTCTTGCTGGCGATTTTCGCCTTCCTTCTGCTGCGCGGATTCCAGCCGCTGCTGGCCGCAGCCTGCGTCATCGTGGCGGTATTCCTGGCGCCCGGGCTTTACATGCTGCAGCCGAATGAAAGCGCCATCCTCACCCTGTTCGGCCAGTACATCGGCACCGACCGCAACGAAGGCCTGCGCTGGGCCTTCCCGCTCTACCGCAAGCAGCGCCTGTCGCTGCGCGCCCGCAACCTGAACGCGCCGACGCTGAAGGTAAACGACAAGCGCGGCAACCCGGTCGAGATTTCCGCTGCCATCGTCTGGCGCGTGCAGGATACGGCGCAAGCCATCTTCGACGTGGACGATTTCGAGCGCTACGTGGCCGTGCAGGCGGAAGCGGCCATCCGCCACCTCGCCTCGCGCTATGCTTACGATGATGGCGAAGACCTGGCGAAAGGCGAAATGACCCTGCGCTCTGGAATGGACGAAGTATCGTTCGCACTGCGCAGCGAGCTGCAGGAACGCTTCAGGGCCGCCGGCGTGGAGACCGTCGACGCCAAGCTGACCCACCTCGCCTACGCCCCGGAAATTGCGCAAGTCATGCTGCGCCGCCAGCAGGCCGAGGCCATCGTCAGCGCCCGTTCCCGCATCGTGCACGGCGCGGTCAGCATGGTTGAATCGGCGCTGAATGCGCTGGCCGAGCGCGAGATCGTCGAACTGGACGCGGAGCGCAAGGCAGCGATGGTCAGCAACCTGCTGGTGGTACTGTGCTCGGATAAAGAGACCCAGCCTATCGTCAACACAGGCACACTGTATAACTAGGTCAAAATGGCAAGCCCCGGCAAAAAAGCCTTCCCCTTGAGGATAGACCCGGCGTTGTGGGATGAACTGCAACGCCTGGCCGCCCAGGACCTGCGCAGCGTGAACGCGGAAATCGAGTTCCTGCTGCGCGAGGCATTGGCACGCCGGGGCATCAAGCCGAAAGCGCCGCGCGACCCGTCTGCGGGCGATGGCGATTAGTTTTGCGTTACGCTACCAGATGCGAAAGGGATAGTCTGAAATGCTGGTTGAAATTGCGATCGGGGATGCTTACGGCGCGGGATTCGAGTTCTGTGGCCGGGAGAAAATTACCGCACACAACACGCTGGCGGCTTACGTCGAGCATGAGCTAGGGCTCAAAGCCGGCCGATATACCGACGACACGCAGATGAGCATTGCCAACGCCGAAGTGCTGCTGGCCACGTCCCACGCGGGCAGCGACGACTTCGCCGATGCCTATGTCCGCTGTTACCGGCGCGACCGCAGGCTGGGTTACGCGAAGGGTTTTCAGGCGCTCATGGATCAATGCGAGAACGGGGCCATGCTCAGGCAGCGCATCCGTCCCGACAGCAAGCGGAACGGCGCTGCGATGCGGGCGGTGCCGCTGGGCTTAATTGCGGACAAACAGCACGTGATGGCGCTCGCCAGCGAGCAGGCAATCGTCACCCACGCCACCAGCGAAGGCGTGCTGTCATCGCAGGCCGTGGCATTGATGGCGCATGTTCTTCTGTATGAAAAGGCCCGGCTGGACGATTTGCCGGACTTGGTGGCGCACGAGACCGGATTTGCATTGCGCCGTGACTGGCAGGCAGAGGTAGAGTGCGACGCGATTCAAACGGTGCACGCGGTCAGCACCGCGTTGCTCAGGAATCGCAGTATGTCTGCCCTGTTGTGCGATTGCGTGAACTTTGGTGGAGATGTCGACAGTGTGGCGGCCATCGCAATGGGCTTAGCCTCGATATCCCGAGAGTACGTCGCGGATACTCCGCAAGTGCTGATGGATAGTTTGGAAGACGGTGCATATGGGCGTAGCTATTTGCGTCGTCTTGATGAAGCCCTGGCGGAGCGCTTTCCTGTACTGGCCAGTGCCTCCTCGCGGCCACTGGCGGACAGGTCGCAATTGACTTCTACACTTGACGTATGCAAATAGTTCAAATGAAGCCGCATGGATGCCCGGAAAGCTTCGTAGCGTCGATGGCTGGCTTGGTGCTCTGCTGCCAGGAGTCGGAGCTAGGTCAATTGCTTCAACGTAGTTGACGAGAAGCGAAAAGGCGAACGTTGCCGGCGACGGTGCATTGAAGCTGCTGTTTCGGCCAGAGCTGCCAGAGTTACATCGCAGCACCCCATGCTATATTGCCAATTTGCCATACATAACACTCTAAGCGTCAAGTTCATGCTCGTTGTCCAGTCCGTCCAGATACTGTGGACCAAAGCCACTCGTGGTGCCCCGCGATCCAACGAGCGAGTCGCTCTACCGAGGGCATTCCCGGTGGATGCCTCGTCGGGCGAGTACATCGTCCAGCGCTATCGCATTGCTGAGTGGGAAGGCTTCATGCCGAAGCTCATGGCGACCGAAATCAAGGAATCAGTGCCCGGATCCGAGGATGTCCTTCGCATATCACGCGAGCGTGAAGGCCCCTTTCGTCTTGGACTTGCAGCTACTCCCTTTGGCGGCCGGCCGAGACGGCACCCAAGACTGAAGGCCGTCCGCCTCGTACCAGGCGAGTATGCACGTCTTGTGGTCAATGCCCGTCACACCACATACTCGGGCCAATACTATTCCGAGACAGTGTTCAACGTCGCTTGTGGGGAGCATGTGCCGCCAAACCGCTTCCTTCTAGGCTCGCCGGAGCATGAACTGGATCTCAAAGCCAACCTGTTCTAGATTGGCGGGCGCTGCTCTACTCATGGCAAAAGTTTCCTAGTTGCGGTCGCGGGGACGTATTAGCACGCGCAAGCATTGCAATATTGCTCTGCCGCAAACCCAAACGAAAGCTACCGCGCGGTCGAGAATCCATGTATAATTCACCGCTTGTGCGCTGCAACACATCAACGCAGCTGAAAATAAAAACACAAATAGCAGCTTCGCGAAACTATCTGCCGCATCCCTGAACACTGGATGCCGCCTAAAAAGCCCCCCCGCCCTGTGTGTCGTCATCAATGACACCGTCCCGGCGCAAAGCTTTTGTGCCGAAATTTCTATACAAAATAGAGTCGTTTCGTTTTGGTTTAGCGTAGCTTTTTTCGCTTTTTACGAAAGATATACATGACTTTTGAAGCACTTGGTCTAAACACGTCCATCCTCAACGCACTGACCGAATCCGGCTACACCGCGCCGACGGCAGTCCAGCAGCAGGCCATCCCTGCCGCGATCGAGGGCAAGGACCTGTTGGTTTCCTCGCAAACCGGCTCCGGCAAGACCGCAGCCTTCATGCTGCCATCGCTGAACCGCCTGGCCAGCGCGCCTTTTGCCGGCGCTTCCGGCAAGACCGCTGCGCAAGAAGCCCAGTCGGCACGTGCCCGTGGCGAGCGTCCACGCTTCCGCCCTGCCCAGCCAAAGATGCTGGTGCTGACCCCAACCCGTGAACTGGCCCTGCAGGTCACCACCAACACCACCAAGTACACTTCGCACCTGCGCCACATCAAGTCGGTAGCGATCCTGGGTGGCATGCCTTACCCGAAACAGATGCAGCTGCTGTCGCGCAATCCGGAAATCCTGGTCGCGACCCCGGGCCGCCTGATCGACCACATGGAACAAGGCAAGATCGACTTCTCCCAGCTGCAGATCCTGGTGCTGGACGAAGCCGACCGCATGCTGGACATGGGCTTTATCGAAGACATCGAGAAGATCGTTGCCGCTACCCCTGATTCGCGCCAGACCATGCTGTTCTCGGCAACCCTGGACGGCGTGGTGGGCAATATGGCCCGCCGCATCACCAAAGATCCGCTGATCATCCAGGTCAACACCGCCACCACCAAGCACGAAAACATCGTGCAGCGCGTGCACTTCGTGGACGACCTGTCGCACAAGAACCGCCTGCTGGACCACCTGCTGCGCGACGAAACCATGGACCAGGCAGTGGTCTTCACCGCCACCAAGCGTGACGCCGACACCATCGCCGACCGCCTGAACATCGCCGGCTTCTCCGCCGCTGCGCTGCACGGCGACATGCACCAGGGCGCGCG
>Ga0307408_100000467_pt1 | contig 35394 bp, 30 predicted proteins | sample 322Cmetagenome_FD_202116 | JGI IMG/M metagenome (GOLD analysis project Ga0307408, IMG submission 202116) | Maize rhizosphere microbial communities from greenhouse at UC Davis, California, United States - 322HYB-C-3 | ecosystem: Host-associated > Plants > Roots > Rhizosphere > Soil | place...
CACAGGTAGCCATAGGTGAAGAAGGCGCTGCCGCTCGACTCGGGACCCGGCGCATGGGCGGGATCGAGCAGGCTGCGGGTCCAGTAGCCGTCCGGCTGCTGCGCCGCTTTCAGCGCCGCCGCCATGCCCTTGAATTTCGCTTCGAATTGCGGCCGGCGCGGGTCATGGGCCGGTAAATCCTGCAGCACCTTGGCCAGCCCCGCAAAGACCCAGCCATTGCCGCGCGCCCAGAAATCCTTGCGGCCATTGGCGCTCTTGTGCGCCGGATAAACAAAGCGCGCATCGCGGTAATACAGCTGTTCCGGGCCGTCATACATGATGCTGTTGGCGTGCGCAAAGTAGTCAGCCAGTTTGTCCAGGTAACGCCGGTCGCCCGTCACGCCATACAGCTTGGTCATCACCGGCATCACCATGTACAGGCCATCGGCCCACCACCAGTAATCGTCGCGCGCGGTGCCCATCTGGTATTCCATCACTTCGCGCGCCCGCGCGATGCGCGACGGCTGCCGGCCATGGTCCAGCTGGTACAGGTCGATATAGGTCTGGAAGCAGATCTGCCAGTCGCCGAACAGCACGAAATCATCGGTTTCGCCATAGGTCAGCTTCCATTGGCGCTTGTCCTGCGAGCGTGCGCCCATCCAGCGGTTATGTTCGGCCCACTGTTCGGAATAGCGCCGATAAGCGTCGTTGCCCGTCACGCGGTACGCTTCGATATTGCCCGTGTGGTAAGCCGCCACGTTCCAGAACGCCGTCTCCGTGGCCGGCGTGGTGCGCTGCCAGTAAGTGTTGACTTGCCCGATCAGGGCCAGTGCTTCCTGCCTGGAAGATGCGGCTGTTTGCGCGCCTGGCAGCGCGCATCCGGACAGGGACAGCGCCAGCCCGGCAACGGCGCCTGCCAGCAGGCGCCTGCGGGAAAAACCGTAGTGCGAAGGTGGGTTCATGTGTGAGCCAGTGAAGTTCGATGAGCGCCAGCTTACCCATGTTTGTTTGCACGTTACCATACTAATTTCGTATAACAGTCGGGTTTTTTGGAATAGCAGCCGGGTGTAAAAAAGCCATATCCTTGAATTAATTAACAAAAATCATCGCTTTGAGCGAATACACCCCACGTGGCACGCAGCGCTGTTCTTCGATAAGATATTTCGGATCGATATGGTAGCGTTGTCACATCGCAACAAGGAGACTAAGGGGTATGGAACGCCGTAATTTCATGCAGGCGCTGGCCGCCGGAATGGCCGCCGGCACCGCGGGCCCGGGCCATGCGGCAACCGCACCGGCGGCGCCGGCGGCATCATCGACCGGCAACGACCGCGCCTACCTGGTGGCGCTGGCGCAAAAAATGGCCGAGCCGGTGCTGGCCAACATGGCGCGAGGCGCGCTGCAACGACAATTCCCGCTCGAGCTGAGTCCCACCTGGGATGGGCGTGACCAGCGCGTCACGTACCTCGAGTGCTTTGGCCGGCTGATTGCCGGCATTGCCCCCTGGCTGGCGCTGCCCGACGACGCGTCCGCCGAAGGCCGCACCCGCAAGCGCCTGCGCGAATTCGCGCTGCAAAGCTATGCGCATGCGGTGGACCCGGCCAGTCCCGATTACCTGCTGTGGAAAGGCCCCGGCCAGGCGCTGGTCGATTCCGCCTACTTCACCAATGCGCTGATGCGCGCCCCGAAAGCGCTGTGGGACCCGCTCGATGCCACCACCAAGCGCCGCATCGTCGCGGAAATCAAGGGCCTGCGCCGCATCGAGCCGCCGTACATCAACTGGATGCTGTTCGCCGCCATGAATGAAGCGTGGCTGCTGTCGGTCGGCGAAGAACATGATCCGATGCGCATGAACGTGGCGATCCGCAAGATCAACGAATGGTATATCGGCGACGGCTGGATCAAGGATGGCGAGGCATTCCACTTCGATTACTACAGTTCCTTCGTCATGTACCCGATGCTGCTGGAAGTGCTGGAGGTGCTGGCGAAAACCAATGCGCCGTTCTGGAACGGCAAACCGGCGGAACTGCATGCCCAGGCCTTAAAGCGCATGCAGCGCTACTGCGAGCACCTGGAGCGCTTCGTCGGGCCGGACGGCACGTTCCCGCCGATCGGCCGTTCGCTGACCTACCGCACCGCCGCCTTCCAGCCGCTGGCGCTGCTGGCGTGGCGCAAGCAATTGCCGGCCAGCCTGCCGGAAGGGCAGGTGCGGGCCGCCCTGAACGCGGTGCACAAGGCGGTATGGAGCGCGCCGGACAATTTCACCAAAGACGGTTATTTGACCATCGGCTTTGCCGGCCACCAGCCGGAACTGGGCGACTGGTATTCGAATAACGGCAGCATGTACATCGCATCGGCCGGCCTGCTGGCGCTGGGCTTGCCGGAGACGGACAGTTACTGGACCGCTCCCGCGCAAGACTGGACGCAAAAGAAGGCGTTTAGTGGCCGCCGCTTCCCCAAAGACTATCCTGTCAATTATTGATCCTTACTGATATGAGCTACAAATTAAAAGCCGCCGTCCTGGCGTGCGCGCTGGCACTGCAAGCATGGAACGGCGCATCGGCCGAAACGGTTCCCGGCGTGGCCGAATGGGAGCAACCTGAAATCGTGCAGGTCAACCGCGAGCCGATGAAGGCCACGTTCTTTAATTTCGAAAGCACGGACCTGGCGAAGAAAGGCGACAAGTCGCAATCGCGCCGTTTCGTGTCGCTGGACGGAACGTGGAAATTCGCCTATTCGAAAACCCCGGAGACGCGCCCGGCCGATTTTTACAAGCCGGGCTTCGACACCAGCGGCTGGGGCACGATCCAGGTGCCGGGCATGATGCAGGCGCAGGGGTATGGCCAGCCCTACTTCAACAACATCGATTATCCCTTCGGCGCCAACGAACCCTTTATTCCCCATGCGATGAATGAGGTGGGGTCCTACCGGCGCGACATCGAGGTGCCGGCCAGCTGGAACGGCAGCGACGTCTACCTGCACATCGGCGCCGCCGGCGCCGCGTACTACATCTGGGTCAATGGCGAAAAAGTCGGCTATTCGGAAGATTCCAAGTTGCCGGCCGAATTCAATGTGACCCGCCACCTCAAGCCCGGCAAGAACGTGGTGGCCATTGAACTGTACCGGTTTGCCGATGGTTCGTACCTGGAAGACCAGGACTTCTGGCGCGTGTCCGGCATCGAGCGCAGCGTGTACCTGTACGCGGAACCGAAGACCCACTTGCGCGACTACAGCGCCAGCGCGCAGTTGGACCGGAATGGCTACAAGGATGGCGTGCTGGCCGTGGAGCCAAGCTTCCGTGGCGACGGCAACGGCCAGTTGCGCGCCACCGTGTATGACGGAGAAAAGAAAGTGCTGGCGCTGCAGGGGACCATCACGGGCGGCAAGGCGCAAGGGCTGCAAGGCCGCATCCCGGGCGTGAAACCATGGTCGGCGGAGTCGCCCGCGCTGTACCGGCTGGTGCTGGAGCATATCGACAGCGACGGCAAGCTGGTGTCGGCCACGTCGCGCAAGATCGGATTCCGCACGGTGGAAATCAAGGATGGCGAAGTGCGGCTGAACGGCAAGCGCATCCTGTTCAAGGGCGTGAACCGGCATGAACACGACCCGCACACGTTCCGTGTGCTGTCCGAAGCATCCATGCGCCGCGACATGGAGCTGATGAAGCAGGCCAACGTCAATGCGGTGCGCGCGTCGCACTATCCGAACGATCCGCGCTGGTACGACCTGGCCGATGAATATGGCATGTACGTGTATGACGAGGCGAACATTGAATCGCACGAATACATGCGCGAAGGCGACCAGCATCCGGAGCGGCGCGACAAAATCCAACTGGGCTACAAGGCGCATTGGGCGGCGGCGCACCTGGACCGCGTCTCGCGCATGGTGGAGCGCGACAAGAACCACCCGAGCGTGGTGATCTGGTCGCTGGGTAACGAGGCCGGCACCGGCCCGAACTTTGAAAACGCGGCGCGCTGGATCCGCCAGCGCGACCCGAGCCGCCTGATCGCCTACCTGGGCCAGGGCGCGCTGGGCGAAGCGCACTTGCCGAATGCCTACGTCGATATTTACGCGCCCATGTATGACGATGTCGACAAGATGATTGGCTATGCGGATGACCCGCGCTACCAGCAGCCGATGATCCAGTGCGAATACGCGCACGCCATGGGCAACAGCCTGGGTAACCTGGAAGAATACTGGCAAGCCATCCGTTCCCGCAAAAAGCTGCAGGGTGGCTTTATCTGGGACTGGGTGGACCAGGCCATGATCCTGAAAACCCCGGATGGCCGCCCGTACTGGGCGCAGGGCGAGGATTTCGGCAAGAACCCGCGCAACGACGCGTCGGTGGTGGCCGATGGCCTGGTGCGGGCCGACGGCACGCCAGACCCGGAATACTATGAACTGCGCAAGGTGTATTCGCCGGTCGTATTTGAAGGCGACCCGGCCAAGGGAACTCTGGCGGTGGTGAACCGCCACGATTTCAATGATTTATCGGGCCTGGCATTCAAATGGTCCATCAGCAAGGATGGCGTGCCGGTGGCCAAAGGTGACATGGCTGGCGTGAACGCCGCCGCGCAAAGCCGCGCCGCCGTGCCGTTCAAGCTGCCGGCCCTCAAGCGCGAGGCGGGTGCCGAATACATCCTCACCATCCGCGCCGAAGCGAAGGAGGGCGCGGTGAAAGGCGTGCCGGCCGGGCATGAACTGGGTTTCAGCCAGTTCATCCTGCAAGCGCCGAAAGCGGCCAACCCCGCGCGCTGGCTGGCTCCCGCCGTGGACGGCAATGCCCTGGTGCTGCAAGGCGGGAAAACGCGCCTGGCGGTGGACAAGGCGACCGGCATGGTCAGCCTGGCGATCGATGGCAAGGCGTTGCTGCAGGGTGGTACGCCGAACTTCTGGCGCGCCATGACGGACAACGACCAGGACACCGGTTTTGCCAAAACCCGCCAGGTATGGAAGGACTTTACGGAACAGCGCCATGTGCGTTCGGTGGCGGCCACGGGCGACGCGGTGCGCGTCGAGTACGGCTTCGGCGCCGGCACGGTGCGCTGGGAAACCACCTACCGCATCGATGCGCAGGGCAAGGTCAATGTGGACGCCGTCTTCACGCCGTTGCGCGACGATTTGCCCGACCCGATGCGCGTCGGCCTGCGCTTCAATCATGCCCCCGCACTGACCGGCGTGGCATGGTATGGACGCGGCCCGCAGGAATCGTACGCCGACCGCCTGACGGGCGCCGCCATCGGCCTGTATCGCGGCAAGGTGGCGGACCAGTACCACCAGTACGTGCGTCCGCAGGAAAGCGGCAACAAGACCGGCGTGCGCTGGCTGGCGTTGACAGGCGAGCAGGGCGGCCTGCGCGTGACGGGCGCGCAGCCGTTATCCGTCAATGCGCTGGCGTTCCCTTACGAAGACCTGTATCCGCGTCCACGTGGCAGCTGGCACAGTTCGGACATTGTGCCGCATGGCGATGGCACCTTGATGGTGGACGCCGCGCAGGCTGGCGTGGGCGGTGATACCGGCTGGGATGATCGGGGCTGGCCGATCGTGAAATACCGTGTGCCGCTGAAGCCGCTGCGCTACAGCTTCACCATTTCGCCACAGCGGGAACAGCCATGATGAACCAGGCATTGCGCCGCCGCGTGCCGGGTGGCGCCGCTGAAATGGGCAACGGCACGGGTAAACGTGCCCTGTTGCACGATTTATGAGCAAACATGAAATATTTTCGAAAATTTGCGTGTGTTGCCTTGACCAATCCCAAGTCGGCCATTACTATAGCGCTCGTCTGATCGACGCAGCAATGCAGAGTGAAGACGATAGTTGAGTAATCGACTAGGAGGCGTGGCCGAGTGGCCGAAGGCACTTCCCTGCTAAGGAAGCATACGGGCAAAACCTGTATCGTGGGTTCGAATCCCACCGCCTCCGCCAGAAAACTGAGAAAAGCCCTTGATTTTCAAGGGCTTTTTTCTTTTCAGCTTTTGCCTGGGATAGTTCGGGGATAATTTGCGGTCTGTCGGCTGTTGGTGTCTTGCTGAGCGCCTATAGTCGATCCGGATTTGTGGTGCAGAGGCCTCCTGCCGTCATCTGACCAGGTCATTTGTATCGATGGTGGATGCTACATCCAGTTTGCTTTGTTCGGCTTCAGTGCCGGCCGGTATCCACTTTGCATAGTGTTCGTAGAACACCTTGAGGCTGTGGCCGAGCTGCTTGGCCATGTAGGCGGGTAGGACATTGTTCATAAGTCCCAGCGTTGCATACGTATGGCGTGTCGCTGACGGCTTCCGATAGCGTAGGCCCAGCCGGGTAATGGTCGGAATCCAGTAACGCTTGCGGGGCGGCTGCTCGTCCGACCAGGGTTGTCCGGTCAATGGATCGTAAAAGACGCGGTCTTTAAATTTTCCGGTCCATTTATGCTGGCGTTCCAGGGCGGCGAGGGCACGCCTGTTGAGATAAACAGTCCGCTCCGCCGAGGTCTTGGTATCGACGATTTCACCCTGTACCCAGCCTTGCCGGATCAATATGGACTTGCCTAGCAAGTCCACATCACCCCAGCATAGCCCAATGCCTTCGCTGGTACGTACGCCGGTGAAAAAGCGGAACTCGAAGTAATTCCACGCTGGCTCTGGATAATGCTGCTTCATCGACTCGAGGATGGCGTTGGCTTCCTGTAGTGAAAACGGATCGACGGTTTTCCGCTGCCACTTCGCGCGCTTGATTGCCTTGCAGGGACTGGTGGCCAGCAGTTGGTCCTCCACAGCCAATTGGAAAACGCCGGCGATGATGGACAGATAGTTGTTGCGTGACTTGCCGCTCGACCAGGTGCCGGCATTCAGCGCCGATGTGATGTCGGAATGGCGGACAGCGTCCAGCGCCATGTGGCCCAGCCGGGGCTTCCAGAAATTTCGGATGGCATTGGTATAGGTGTTTTTCGTGGAGGCCTTGAGGCTTAACTGCCCAAGCCATTTTTCCATATACTCGCCTGCCGTGTGCTGCGGCTTTTGCTCGGCGCGGCGCGAGCGGGGGAAATAGTCGCCATAGACGAAGGTGCCGCTGGCGATCTTCTGGCGCACTTCGGCGGCCAATCGCACGGCATAGGCGATGTTTCGCGCAGGGGTTGGCGGTAGTGGTGCGTCGCCCACGTACAAAGTCTCCTTCACCTGCCTGCCCTGGTAGGTGAAGACGATTTGCATGCTGTTTTCCCTTACGAAGACGCCTTTCCTTCCACCCATCGGTAGTACTCCAGCATGTTCATGGTGATGTGGCCGTCAGGGGCGCGGCGGAAATGAATGCCTTCCACCCAGATTCCGCTGTCTATTTTCCGGCGAACCGCTTTTTCCGTATAGCCGGTCCGTATCACAAACGCATTGATCAGCATCCACTCGCCTAATGTGGCTGGTGATGCAGGGGTATGCGCAGCGCGCTCTCCCTGCGGGCCGCTGTCTGGATAATTGCGCATGACTTTCTCCTGAACGAAGGCATTCTGGGCGCGGAGTAAAGAAGTGCTCCTGCTGCAGCCGCATTGAGTGTTTCCGCAACAACGGCCATGGCTGGCTCCGGTACTCCGCTAGGCTTGCTGTGGCCGAAGATCCTGGCTCGTTGTGGATGACGAGTCGGAGTTGCTGACTGGGCGGAACCATGGCAGTACACAGTAGCGATGTTCGATGGCCAGCGATATCGCCGCTTTGAAATTGCTGACCGCACGCATGGGGGTGGTTTCCCGTACCGAGCGGACGCAGGGAACTTCCCTGGCATAGGCGGTATGTACAGCGTGCATATCATTCTCAAGCGCCACGGCAAGGGCATAGCCTTCGCCGTCGGAACTGTAGACGAAAGTGCCTCCGGCACCTGTGTCCAGCGCTGAATTCAGTGCGTCGCGCAGACCTTCCAGCGCAGGTCGGTCGCCGATGATGGCGCCAACGCTGTCCCAGCGAGCCGGACTCATTAAATGCAGGATATGTGCGCTCATGATAGTCTCTGTTGAAATTTGTATTAGATATATTATGCAAAAATGTTTTGCCGTATATATCATGCAGACAGAGTGTTTGATCTAACGCAAAGTGCCACAACAACTCTAAATCCGTGCAGGGTCCTGACAAATTTTGTGTCATATACTTAATGCAAAATTGCTTGTGCATGGATTCGAAAGCGTGGCTTTATACCTGTTGGGCTGGATCGGGAACGGAGGACCTATGAACGTGCGTGAATTAACATCAAACAATTGCCGTGATACCGAGGCTGGCTGTGCGGATTGCGTGGTCGCCGTGCCGTTGCAGTCGGGCCGGAAGCTGCTCAATGAGTTCCCGTCGGGCCAGGCCCTGCGTCCCTGGTCCAGCCTGAGGGAGATTTGCGCTTTGCTGAAGGTGCAGCCGGTAAAGGATCCGCAATTATGTGACCAGGTGTTCCAGCACATGCTGGTCAAGAGCGGCCAGCAAGTCCACGCGATAGGGCAGCGATTCGAGATGCTGTACCTGGTGAACTCGGGCTTTCTCAAGACCATTTCGCTGAGCGATGGTGGCCAGGAGGTTGTCCTGAAATTTCCGATGAAAGGCGACTTGCTTGGCGTCGACGGCATTGATGGCCAACGCTATGCGTGCGAAGCCGTTGCCTTGTCCGATTGCGACCTGATCATGTTGCCGTTTCATAAGCTGGCGTTATTGGGGCGCGAATGCAGCGAGTTGGAAAATTTGATCTACCGTGTAATCAGCCGTGAACTGGTACATGGGCAAATGCAGATCGGCATGTTTAGTGGTCTCTGTGCCGAAGCGCGCGTCGCGCGGTTTCTTGCAGCGCTGGCGGAAAGGTTTGGGCAGTTGGGCTACTCCAGCAAGTCATTCAACTTGCGCATGTCCCGGCAGGAAATGGGAAGTTACCTGGGGCTGACGCTGGAGACTGTCAGCCGGACGCTGTCCGCATTGCATGTCATGGGGATTATTCGTGTAAACCGGCGTAGTGTAGAAATCAACGATGCGGTGGGGCTGAGGACGTTGCGGAGGATTCCACCGTCATTTCTAAGTGCGCGCAACGAATTGCGCATACACCTGCATTAGCTGTAGCCAGGTCGGCCGACTCGGAATTTACTTCTCGCATACCGCACGTCGCCATATCAGGTAAATGGTGCTTACGGCATTTGCGCCACGGTGGTATGCGTCGAACTGGACATCCATGCGCCTGACCGGCTTCATCCAAAATTCATCGCCATCAATAGCTGGCTGGGCGCCGCCGATGCATACGTCGGCGATATAACGCTTATGAAGATCACGCTCCACTTCTGGCTGGTTCGACAGTAGATGCATCCCCGCGTCGGTCGGAATCGCCACTGCGGCGCAGCCGCTGTCGCGGGCGATGTCCACTGCGGTCGCCAAGAACGCATCAACAATTGATTGCACATCGAATACTGCCATTGCTTGAGAGCAGTTAAAACTGGAGGCAGCCAGTCGGGCAGATTCGCGATATATTTATTGTCTCGCGAGCAATCAGGGGGCAATCATGCGGATGATCATCGAGGCGCGGATCGAGGACAGTACCGGGGCCAGCGAAGCGATCCGATTGGCTGAATTTGAAAGAGCCGATGGCGATCTGAAGCAACTGGGCCTGAGCCTGGCTGAAGGCAGGAGTCTGACGTACGAGGCGCAGCGCGTTTTGGTCAATGTATAAGCGCAGGTTTTTGTTGTCGCTTCCAGGATTTGTGCGCATTGCGGCGCCGCGTTGTCGATCAAGGCGAAGCACACGATCCGATACCGAACGGTTTTCGGCAAAGTGTCGATTGAAAGCCCGCAGCTGCGCGCCTGCAAGTGCCGTCAAGGCACGTGCGGCAAGTCATTCAGCCCGCTTGCATTGGCGCTACAGCTGCGCGTCAGTCCTGAGCTGGAATACCTTCAGGTCAAGTGGGCTGCGCATCTGCCGTATGCAGTCGCCACGGCGCTCTTGAAAGAGACTTTGCCGGTCGATCAGGCGATCTCCACCGCCGGGCTCAGGAATCGCGTGTGGGCGGTCGGTCAAGAACTGGACGACAAGGCTGAAAGTGCGATTCGCGGCGAACGCGCCTATCCACCGGCCGATAGCGAGTGCAAGATTGTCGCCCTGGCGGTGGATTCCGCATGGTTGCGCCACCGGCCGTCACGCCAGGAACAAGACGAAGCCAAGTTTTCGCGGTATTTCCCGTCGAAGCGGCCGCCGCCCACCGGGCGGCACGTGAACATCATTGCCGGCCGCGCGGTGCGCGACGATGGTTGTTGCAAAGTGTATGGCTACGTCAACCGTGAGGTCACGTCGGCGGCAACCCGGCTTGACCATTTTCTTTCGGAACAAGGCGCAGCGCCGGATCAAAAGATCACGATCGTCTCAGACGGCGCCGGCGAATTTGAAAAGGCGGTCGACGGATCCAAGAGACCGTTAACACGCATTCTGGATTGGTTTCACATCGCCATGAAATTCCGTGCGATCGAACTATCGGCACTGAAATTTCCAGACTTGTTGGCACCGAACCGACGCACCATACAAGACGAAATTGCGTCGGCCAAATGGCTAACGTGGCATGGCAAGGGTTCCGCAGCCGTCGAACGCATCAAGAGCATCCACGACATGCCCGGGTCGACGCCCGAACACCCTGCGTACTCAGCGCTGTGGTGGAATCTTCGCGGGACGTATTGGTACCTGGAATCCAATGGCCAATACCTGGTCAACTACGGATGGCGTTATCGGCGCGGCATGCCGATCAGCAGCAGTATCGCCGAATCCGGCAGTCAATGAAGTGGTGAGCTTGCGGTGCGCAAAAAAGCAGCAGATGCGCTGGACCAATAAGGGTGCACACCTGCTCGTTCAGGTCCGATTGGCCGTGCTGAACGGCGACCTGAAAATGCGCGAAATGCCTGAACCGCGACCCACCCGGGCAAAGCAAAAACCTGACGATCGCTGTCAACGTGTTGACTCGTGCTGCCTCCAGTTTTAACTACTCTCGAACGCGCCGGCCAACGTGCCGCAGCCATCCAATCCCTGCTGGCCACGGCAAAACTCAATGGCATTGAGCCGTTGGCGTGGCTGACCGATACGCTGGAAAAGCTGCCGACCTGCCCAAACCATCAACTCGATACGTTGCTCCCATTTACTGGCAACCACCGCCCCTGAGCCTCCGGCACCAGTGGGACGACTGCCCGCTTACGGAAAACCGTGGGCACCTCATTGGTTAACCACTACGGTTGCTTGCCTTGCTTTTGATCGTCTTTCACCACCCGCTGTTCTTGGGTGCGGGCATACGCGGCTGTTCCGTCCGGATTGATCACGCTGTGTCCGTGGCGACCGGTCACTTTCCCATTGGCATCAACCGACTGCCCGTACACGATAGAGCGTTTGCCATCAGGCCGCACCGCTTCCCTCGCATATTTTGGCTTAATTTGCTGGCCGGACTTGCCAAAGCTGAACAGGTGGGGTTTTCCTTTAAGCGGTACTGGCCGGGCTGCGGCAGGTACCGCGCTCAAGGATGCCGCCATCAGGAGGCCGAAGAAAAATGTTTTAGCCATGTTAGTCTCCTATGAAAATGTTTAGTTAAAGGTCGGTACGGCGCTGCTGTAAAACATCAGGAGGGCTTTTGTGGCGGCGGAGAAGGCACGCTCGAAGCCTTGCAGCAGATCGTAATGCGCTCAGAAAAGTCAATCTGCGTGTCTGCGGATGTGTGCCTGTTGCCCTTCATTTGATGTCCTGCGTCAGATCGCCGTCAGTCCATAGTCAGCCACCAACCGCATCACGGTCTCAATTTCAGCCCGAGACGCCCGGCGGTTCAGTTCGCCGTCTCGTTCCCCATTCCGTTCGCCAATCCGGAAATCCGGCATATACTGCCCGCGCACAGATACCATAAGCTTCGCGCGCCGCGGCTGCTCGGCAAGCCAGGCGATCGCCGGTCGGTGGCAGCAATCAACATGCCCCGGCAGGACGAGGATGCGCACAATGATGCTGCAATCCCGCAGCAGCATCATGCATTGCAGGATGGTGTGCGCCGCCTGTACGTAGCCGCGCACACCGGAAAGCGCCTGGCCGCAGGCGTCCGAGCCGTATTTGAAGTCCGGTAGGTATAGGTCCACCACGCCCTCGAGCAGGGCGAATACTTCCGGCGTCATATAGGCATGGTGGTTCCAGACCACCGGCAGTTTGAATTCAGCCGGCGCCGCGCTCAGGAAATCCAGCACTGCGGGCAGGGATTCATCAGGATTGCCGCCGACGAAGCTGAGCGAACGGGCACCGGTCAGGTCCAGCGCCGCCCATAGGCGTTGATCGAGCGGCATGCCTTCTCCGTCGGCATCGAGGATGGCATGCTGCTGGCAGTAACGACAGCGGAGGCCGCAGCCGCGCAGGTTAAGCACCAGACTGGGATTGAGCGGAGCTTCTTCGGCGATGTGTACGAAGTGCTCGGCGACGCGAGCACCCGCGCCCAGGCCGCAGGGCCCGGTTTTGCCGGCCAGGCGATCGACCCCGCAGCGCCGTGCACACAGGCGGCAGTCTCGCAGGCAGCGGCGCGCAAGTTCGTGTTTCAAACCGAGTAGGGAGAGTTCGCCTTCTGTCTTAGATGTCACGTCCCCATCCCGGTATGTAGCCATGCTGCGGGCATGCGCTTCCCACAGCGCCGACTCCGTCATTTCCTGCATACTGGCAGCGGCGACCCCGCTGCCAGCGGTAAGTAGACCGACAAAGCGCGGCGCAGCAGGGTCGTCAAGCCCGGCGGTGGTGACTTCATAGTCCGGGTCGACTTCGCGCAGCAGCGCGAGCACGTCGTAGCCGGGATCGACGATTTCAAGCGCGCCTCCAGGGTCGATGCGGATGCGGATGGTTTGCCGACGCATGGGTCAGCCCTTCACGCGAATGCGCGTTGGCGCTACGGCATCGCTACTGTAGTAGGACGGTTTGATTTTCTTATTGCCGACCTTGCCGCCCATTGCCTTTGCGGTTGCATTCAGCAATACTTCGCAGCGGCTGCCGCGCAGGCCGTCGATGTCGAGCTTGATATCACCCTTGGCGTCGATCAGGGCGGTGACGGTCGCCTGGCCGTCGGTCTGGCCGTGCTGCGCTTCTTTGACGACCAGCTCGACCGTGCCGTTACCTAAGGTACGCATGGCGACCGGCATGGCGGACAGGGTCTGCAGGTGGCGCATCGCGGCATTCATGGTGCGCTGACGGACAATTGCTTCCAGTTCCGCCTTCGCGCTCTGGCTACCGACCAGCGAGACGCGCTCGCCGCCAGATTCCAGCCAGATGCGCTGGCCGGCGGCATTGCTCAATTCGACGCGACGGGCAGCGCTGGCAGCCGGCGCGCCTGCAGCGACATCGACAAAGCCGCGCTCACGCGCCGCGTGCAGCAGCGAAGAGGCCCCGTCGGGCATTATGTTGAGGCGGCAGCAGGCCAGGCGCTCGGCGCGCAGTGCCGTAAGATGGGATGCACTGGCCGCCATATCGGCCTCGGTCGCCTCGAGGTAGTCACTGAGGGCCGATGCGGCATCGGCAACGTAGGGGGTAACTTCAGCGGTATTGCTCATGATGGCTCCTTGTGGGGGGGGCTTGAAACGAAGTTTATTGGGTTAGGCCGGCTGGTTCGCAATTAATGTTTCCCCAGCGGCGCAGCTCCGCAAACTGCTTGTACATGGCGGCCACGCGCGGCCGTTTGCGCTCCGCCTCCTTGCGCAGCAGATCGAGGCTCAGCGGCGTCTTGTGGTAAGTTGCGATGGCATCGGCGTGCTTGACTAGCGAGAACAAATCGGCACCGGAAAACTGTTCCGTCTCACGGGCCAGGACCTGGGCCATCGGCTGCGCGTGATCGGTCTTGGCCTGCAGCGCCTGCAGCAGGATGGTCTCGCGTGCGGCAGTTGCAGGAACATCGACGAAAAACGCTGTTTCGAAGCGCTCAGACCTGGTCATGGTCAGGCCGATCGACCCCATGCGCGAGAGGTCGTTGCTGGTGGCGACGATAAAATTCGGCTGTTCGTTATCCGACAGCCAGCTCAGTAGGCTACCGGTGGCACGCATCATGGTGCCGCCGTCCCTTTCGGTGGTGCTTTCGCCAAACATTTTTTCCAGCTCGTCAATGAAAACTACGCATGGCGCCATCACAGCCAGCGTGGCGAATGCCTTGGCGAACAGCCGTTCGGTCTCGCCGACCAGGGAATTCATCAGCGCGCTAACGCGGAAAAAGACGACCGGCAGGCCCAGTTTGGCACCGGCCGCGCGCGCGCACATGGTCTTGCCGGTGCCGGGTGGTCCGATCATCAGGATGCCGCGCGCGCGCTCCTTGCCGCGCTGGCGGATGCGATCGTGATTAATCTCGAGGAACTGCACGACTTTCTCCATCCCAGCCGGCATTTCCGTCATCGGGTCGGTGATGATCTCCATCGACAACTCACGCGAGAGGCGATCCACCTTGTGCGCCTCCAGCAGCGCGGCTGCCGCACGCTGGTCGCCATGGCAGGCGACCAGCGTATCGTTCAAGGCATCTTCGGCGGCCTTGCGCGTCAAGCCGACCAGGCCTGTCGCCAGCGACAGGGCATGCGCACGAATAGTCGCGATGTCCAACTGGCGGCCGGCGCGCTGCGCATGAATCGCCGTGAGCGCGCGCACCATCGCGACCAACTCGTCGATGTGCGGATAGCCGATGTGCACCTTGACGATCTGGCCGGAGAGCATGCTCGGCAGATGATTTTCCGCCTCCGGCGCATCCACCAGCAACAGCAGCAGGCCGACTTGGTAGTCGCGGCGGTCCAGCAGCGACGCCAGCTTGACGCGCGCCTTAACGTGGGCGCTGCCGTCCTTAACGTGCCCGACAAACTCTTCCATCACCACGATGCCGCCCATGGTGATGGCTTCGTCGAGCATATCGTCCGGCGTCTGGTCGCTGCTGCGTACGTCTTCCCAGCGCATATGTGCAGTATTGCGGCGGCGGGTTCCGGCCGGCGTGATGTGGTGCAAGCGTACGCCGGCGGCGGCAGCCGCAGTTTCGGCCAGGGTGAGCGCCTGTTCGCGATCTTGTGTGCCAACGAAGACCACGCGCGCGGTCTTCGCCAACATCGCGGCGCGGCAGACATGCTCGATACGAGCAGCCTGCTGCTGTGCTTCAGAATTCGGAATCATAGTGATGGCCCTTTCTGTGCAAGTAAAAAATCCCTGGGGGCGGAAAGTACTAGGGCTGGCGTGTCGGCAGCTTGCGCATTGGCGCAAACGTTCCCGGTGCCGGTGCGGGCGCGCGCCGTAGGCGTGCCCAGCTCCACAGCGCGACGCTGAAGAACAGTGCAACGGCCAGCACTGCAGCAACCGCGCTGATGATCGTCCACAGGCCACCGGCGATGCGCTCGCGCGCCTGGCCCAGCTCTTCCACCGAGACCTTGCGTTTGGCGGCGGGCGGAGCCGAGATTTTCACGACCTGTGATTCGGCTTGCACGTAGAGCTTGAAGGAGTCCGCCAGGCCTGCTTCCTTGACCTGCTTGGCCCATGCAGCCTTTTGCGCATAGGGCATCCAGAAGACCGCGACTGAAACGTCCTTGAAGGCCAACCAGTCGAAATCCTTGCCCGGCACCGAGGGCGTTTGCGGTGCCTTGCAGCCCTTACCATCATCCCTGGGCGGTTCGTGCTTAAAATCGCTAAAGGCGAACAGGTATTTTTCTTGCGCCGCTGGCGCATCATTGAGCTGGGCGGCGGCCAACGCGAGACCCGCCTCGACATCGGTGCAGCCGGCGTAGTCCTTGCGCGCGTCGAAGCGCTCTTTCCAGCTTTTGGCTGATTCGGCGCCGAGCTGTTTCCGGGTGCCGCGCCAGACCACTTCGGGGATCGCATCCAGCGCAATCAGCACGATCTCGTCGGGAACCTCGCCCCGTTTGTGGTGACGATTGTCGATATCATCCAGCAAGCTCTGGGTTTTTGCGATGGCGGCGGCTTGGCTATCTTTGTAGGAACCGCTGGTGTCGATCAGGCTGGCGATGCGGTTGAATGGCTTGGCGATGTCTGCGGCGTGAACCGGCGAGGGCGGTAAGCCCGACAGCAGGAGCGGGAATGCGGCGGTGAGCAGGCGTGCGATCAGTTTTTTCATTTCATTCTCCTAGGGGCTGGTGTCAGTCGTGCCCGGTCTGCAGTTGGCGCCAGTAGGCGAGATCCCAGACATGGCCGGATCTTTTGTCGACGTGATAGGCGGCGGCATTGTTAATAGCGTCGGCCAGGCTGATTTTCTTGCCCGGCGCGCCGATCACGTCGACGTACGCGGCGTCCTGCGGCGGTTCGACAGGCGCCTGAGGCGGCGCAGCGGAGCCAGCCTGCGAGGGGCTATCCTGCACTGCGCTGTCTCGCGCGGCCACCGGCGGCGCAGTCCCCACCGGCTTCTGGTAAATGTCGTACGTGATCGGCAGGTCTGGATCGGTGACCGGCTGGCCGGCACTGTCGTAGCCATACAGCTGCGGCCCGCCGGCGGCTTGCACGGGGGGCGAGACGCCGACCAGGGCCGAGACCGAGGCCGACAGGCGCGTGAAGCTGTCGCCCATCTTCATTAGAATGATTTCCAGCAGCATTGGCGCGAGCAGGCTCAAGGCAATGTAGAGCCAGGCGACGGCATTGTTGAGCAGGTCGACCGAGAGCAGCTTCGTCTCTTCTTCCGACCTGTAGGCCGGCGCGAGGATCGTCCGGGCCGCCTTGTGGCCGTCCTCTAGGCCGTAGTTGAGGCCGACCATGCCCCGGTAGCGCAGGCCCATCATGTCGCCATACATCACCACGCCCAGCAGTAGTCCGACGGCGATGAAGATGACGATCTCCCGCGCGATCACCGTATTCGCCTGCGCGACCAGGTCACGCTGCAGGGTGCGGACATACTCGCGGCGGTCGAAGCAAAGTTGCAGCAGCTTGATCAGGCTGTGGGCGACGATGAGTGAGCCGAGGAAGATGACGACCGCGCCGGCCAGCGCAAACCAGTGGCCGAAGGTCGCACCCGGCGCCAGTGCCTGGAACAGCCAGCCGACCAGACTGTCTTCGCCGATCGTTTGGGTCTCGAAGTTGAGCAGCTCGAACAGCGAGACCAGCCCCAGGTAATTCATATTGGTCATGAACAGGGCACCCGCCACGGCGACCACTAATAGCAAGAGCAAACAAATCAATTTCAAAAGATTTCTGATGACGTCGGACATGGCAGTCTTAGGTTGTTTCAGTTTGAGCGGGCGGCGATGACGCCAGAATGTATGAAGCGTTGGATTTGCTACACGATATGTTCATCACCCATGTCGGTCTCCTAGTTGCATAGGTCTCATCAGTTGCAATTACGCTTGTGGCAATCGGATTTGCTCAGTTGCTTTCTGCTGTTTTAGCACTCTGTGCGGGCCTGATAGTTCTTGGTAGAGCAACAACTGTGTACCGCTACGTTCAACTACGTTGGATAAGGCGGTCCTCAGCGACTCAGGAACGTATCTGCTCGCATGGCTACACGTTAAGGCTCAAGCGCGCCTCAGAGTTAGGCCTATTGTGGGAAAACTCGACAATAAAGTCGAACCTGTGGGTTATTCGCTGTGGATAGCTGTCACCGCCCAAACGACGACGAGGACTTCGATAGACATTCACAAAATTCCTGCCGCAAGGCGAAATGAGGCTCTATGCCGTTTCCAGTGGAAATTGACATCGGGTACCATGTTGGGTAACGCCTTTTTCTGAGTCCAAGAGTCACTAATGAGTATCGCCGTCGAAGCCCTGTTCACAACCGCGCTGGGTCTGCAAGCGCCGTGGGTTGTGTCCAACGTTGATCTGAATACCGTCAAGCGCCGGATCGATTTCGAGGTGACGTGCGATGCCAAACAGATGCCGTGCCCGGCCTGCAGCATCGATGGGCAGGGCGTCCATGAGCGCATCAAGTGCAACTGGCGGCATCTGGATTTCTTCCAGTTGGAGGCATGGCTGCACGTAGAAGTACAGAGTATTCATTGCCGTGCTTGCGGCAAGACCACGCAAGTGGACGTGCCGCAAGCACGCCCTGGAAGCGGGTTTACTTTGTTGTATGAAGCGCTGTCGTTGTCCCTGTGCCAAACTTTGCCGGTGGCTCAGGCTGCGGTCCAGTTGCGGGTGGCGCCGAAACGCCTGTGGCGGCGCATTGAGCACTATGTTGGCATCGCCTGTGAGCGCGACCAGATGACGGGTGTGCGCGTGGTCGGCATCGATGAAACCAGCCTCAAAAAGGGACATAACTACGTCACCGTGGTGCACGACCCGGAGCCCAGGCAGGTGCTGTTCATGACGCTGTGCCGGGACCACGAAACGGTGGCTGCCTTTAATCAGGAGCTGGAGGCGCATTGCGGCAGCGCCGATGAAATCAAGCATGTCTGCATGGATTTGAGCGCGGCCTATGCCAAAGGCGTGGCCGAAAATCTGCCGAAGGCCCAGATCAGCTATGACCGCTTTCATGTGATCGCCCTGGCCAACACCGCCATGGACGAAGTGCGGCGCGAAGAAATGCGTACCCAACCCAAAGCGATGCGGGCCGCGCTGGGTGAAGACAGCAAGGCAGTTAAGGCCATGATGTGGGGCATGCGTAAAAATCCTGTTGGCTGGACTTACCATCAAATCTCCTCGATGCACTGGCTGCAACGCTCCAACCTGAAAAGCGCGCGAGCCTGGCGCTTGAAGCCGGCGCTGCGCGAGGTCTATCGCGGCGCCGTGACCGCCAACCGCACCGTCAAAGGCCAAGCAAGATCTGCTGAGCTGGATATCCTGGGCGCGCCGTTGCCGACTGGAGCCATCAAACGTCTGGCCAACACGCTCAAGGAGCGCCTGCCTGGCGTGGTGTGGGGAATGCTTGACGGTCGCAGCAATGGCTATGTCGAGGCCATGAATGGCATGCTTCAAAAGACCAAGCGTGTGGCACGTGGCTTCCGTACCGTTACCAACTTTATCGCCACCGCCTATTTACGCATGGCCAAACTCAAACACTTGCCGGTCAATCCGTTCCGCGCCGCAGTGCTATTGGATCTCGGCGTTACCCGGCATGCCGCCTGAAGTCAAATTCCACAACGGCATAGAGCCCAAAAATCAACGTTCTAGTAAGGATTTCCACCTTGGCAGACCACTGATCGATTATGTAAAGCGATGGCTTTGTCCACAACCAGCGGCAAAGCGATGAAACTTAGAGCAAGTTAGCGGAGAGCAAGTACTGTGCAAAAGGGACATGAAGATATTGACCAGGTCCGTGCGACAAAGCAGAACTCGCGGAAAGCGTTGGTTCACGCATATGTTTCGTACCAGGACGGCCAGTTAAACAAGGCGATTTATGCGATGGAATTCGCCATTGAACTCCTAGACAGCCTCTACGACACCGAACTGGATAGCTGGCTCGACATGCATGAGGACAGATCTGTTGCCAGGTTTAACCAACTCACGATGATGCGCGAACTCGGGCTTGCATCGGAGGCCATCTCAATCTGCAACCACGATGTCCAACTTTATCAATCCTTGAATGTCACACGTCCGTCTGCGGTTGGGCGGGACATATCCTTTATGACATGGGCACTCAAGATGCGTGCCGAGACATTAAGCAACTTTGGTAATAAATCTGAGGCACTTTCTGCTTGGTTGGATGTGATACGAGAGCTTGAGCATATAGTTGCCACGACATTTGGGCATGGAATATTAAATTACAGTGAAGTTCCCACGCTGGCATTACATCCGCTAGTAAAGTCTTCCGCCCAGTACTTTGGACACCGCAAAAAGAAGACCTTCACGGTCCCGTCATCGGGCCGTACATTTCTAATTACAGGTGCTGAAAAGATGGCTTCCGACGAAGACTGTAGGGATTCTTCGACACAGAAGCGATTGCAATCGTTGATTGAGCTTGCGTATGCGAGAATTTCGCTAGGACTAACACTGGAATCTCTCGATCAGGTCGAAGAAGCCAGTCAAGCTTACGGTGCAAGCGCCAGCGATTTCCTGACTGTTCTTGCAGAGGACGATCGGAATATTGAATTGGCCGAAAATGTGGTTATGGCACGTTGGATGCAGCTACGACTGGATATCCAAATGGGAAAAGGAGCAACAGCACTCAACACGGCGGTTGATGTGCTGACATTTGCAGAGCAATATGGAGTTGCACTAAAACCTTACATCGTCCCTACTTTATCCAAAGTGTTGTCAATGGATTTCAGCAAACAGATGGATAGGCGTGCGCAAGCAGAAAAGCTTTATTTCGTTTCCGCATCTGGGATTGAAAGATATCTTGACAGACAGATTGGAGATTGGGAAGATTCCCCGTTTAAGCTGGAAGAAAATGTGGACAGATTCTGGCTTTTTTGGATAGATATGTTTATCGGTAGCAAAAGATACGATCTTCTGCTGGACGCAGTGTCCCGCCTTAATAGCCGCCGTACCGCTGCGCAGGCGCATGCGGCTTTAGTTGTAATTACTGCCGCCGGCCAACTGCAGCCTGACCAAGTGGAATATATTGCTTTGCATCAGATGCTGCGTGACGTTGAGCTGCGTCTGATCCGCGAATCCAGTGCCTATCGAAATAGGGAAAATGTTGTCGAGGTATCGTCGAATGACCGCATGTCCAGCGCTGGATCTGGCAGTTCCGGAGAGGCGTCGCCGATGCGCTCCCTACCTCCGCTCATGCTCGAGCCAATGATCGCCGCGTATCTAGACCAAGTCCGAGAGCTTAAACAATTGTCCCAACAATTAAAACATATTAATTGCGATACTGAGAATGCCACGGGCCACCGGAAATTAGGCCACGATTTACGTAAATCAGCTCTGCGAGATGCAATCGAAAAACTTACGTCAGCTTTTAAGCGTGGTTCACATCATGTGTGGGAACTGCATGAGCAGCGGCGCAGCCTGACAAAACAAATTGCAACGAAAAAGCGGGTTTTAATTGATCTCGGCAAACTACCGGCGCTCGCAGCAGACTTTGGTAAGGGCATGCGAGCAATACCTGCGGGCCAAGCACTCGCCATCTGGGTTTGCCCAGACGAACTGGCGCGAATAACCCGATCGCCCGTTCTTTTGATGATCCAACAAGAGAAAGTCGATTTGCTCTTCCATGGGGGCCAGGAATTAAATTTTTCCGAAGCACAAAGCCTCGAACGCGCATTGGCAAAGCAATTGACGGTCGGCCGTTGCGTCCGTGAAGCGGGTACGTATGCTACGTGCGATGATACCCCATCGGAAAAACTTTACCAAACGTTAGAGCCTAATCTACTTGATACGCGGCTGCGAGGATTTCTTCATACCAATGTTTGGCAACCGCTGCTCCATTACTGCGAAAGTCACGAAATTTCGATGCTCCATATGGTAACGGCAGGTGATCTTCATGCTCTACCATGGGAAGGAAGTGCACCGCAAAGCCTATCATTACAAATGCACCCGGGCATATTTTCCTTCGGAAGATATTGTGACGCTGTTGATAAATATTGGCCCTCACCGCAACCCAATCGTCCACTTCTTGTGCTGGCAAATGATGCAAGCGACGAGGTAGTGTCTTGTCGACGCCTGTACTGCGTGCCTTTGGAAATCGCATTTCTGAGAGCAGTTTGGGGAGCAAACGCGGTACACGTCGTGGAACAATTGCCTACTGAAGCAAGTATATATGCAGCATTCGTCTGCTTGGGACACGGTGTATTCGATCCCGACAACGGACAGGCTGGCCTGGATCTAGGCACGGATGCCCAAACCGGTGAACAAGTGATGTTCAGCCAAGCTCACCTTTCTATGGACACCAACATTTATCGTCACGTTGAAGCCAGCGCTTGCGTTATGGGCCGCATGCGCAATATCGGCAACGAGCCATGTGGGCTGATTGCCACCGCTCTGATCAAACCACATGTGCAAATGGCAATCGCTCCGCTGCTGCCCGTAGACGACCTACTGGCAGCACTACGAACGATGCTATTTCATGTACTGTGGCGCAATGGCAGTGCGCCGCACGCTGCCGCGCGAGCCTCCTTAGATTGTCTCGAATCAGGTGTCTGGCCAGCGGAAGCGACGCAAATTTTGTCGACTGCCTTTACACGCGTGCTTCCCGACATAGCATTGGCGATTGACTGCGACATGACATCTCTTCGTCTTCATCCTGGCTCAGAGCAACGACGTGCTTGCCTAGATGCCCTTCGAGCCACCTTGACCTTGGAGAGTTCGGCTGAAGAAATGGATGCCGAACGGCTATGGCAAAGAATGCTGCTCGCGGCGCGTCAAGGCCAAATAGAGGACGCCTCTGATCGTGCAGCCGAATTGGCGAATCTTGTTGTTCGCGTCATGCCGCCCCTGTTGGCGGGGCGAGAAGATATACAGTTATTCACTCGATACTGGATGATCTGTTGAAGGCTTTGCGATGCTTTTTATCGAACAATTAACCCACCTGATCAGGAAGGATCGCACCCGTCGCCAGTGCGACGGCGACTACTATTTTGACAAAAAGGCTATTCGGCACGTTTGGGCAAAAGTGTGGTTTGGCACACTTACTCCAGAGAAGCTGCTGCACCCAAATATTTCCAAGCAACCAAGCCTAGGGGACCTTGCACAGAACCCGGCCCATCAGCTGGGTATCTTTGAACGAGAACTTATTTTTTTTCTAGAACTAAGTCTTCTTTATGCTGGCAAAGACCCTGTTTCGACAAATACTCTAAAGGGCTTCCTATCATTTCTAATGCAGGGTCAAGCTTGGCGTCCCACTTCATCCGATGCAAGACAACTCAGCCGAGACGTTACTCGTTGGGTTAATGAGCGATTGGCCGAATTGTACTTCCGCTTGCTGGCATCGTATTGGCGTCACACAAAACAACCGTTACCGTCAAAGCTGGATGACATCGCAAATCTAATTTCTGATGCGGAAGCGTTCGAAATCTTGCGTAGCAGCTACGAAATTAAGCAGCCGGGGCTCAATCAACTTATTATGAGCTTGGCATATCGGGAGTGTGCTTGCCCAATCCCTACTAGATGGGGGATTAATCGCCGCCTGCTTGGGATCACTATAGAATCTTTTCCATCGATAGAAAAATTATTTTTCGCCAGAAGACGTTCCGATTCAAAATGGCTTAGAAATTTTTTGGCTGGAAACCCTTCGGGCAACTTGGTTGACCAGTCAATTGTAACGGATACTGCCAATGCAGCAAGCGGCCTTGGACGCAACTTGAATTTCAAAGAGAATGGGACTTTCCCCGTTACCTTACTGCTTATCCTGCTAATGGAAAGCGTCATCAACAAAGGACCGTTCGATATTATGCCCCCCTTCCGCATTGATGAATTAGGTGCAGTGCCCGACGTCGCTGGCTTACACTCAACGTTAATATCTCACACGGTTGCTCCCGGTGATTTCATAAACAAAGCTGAGGCTGATACGACAGCGGCACATACTAAGCGCATAATCACTGCAAAGGAAGTGCGAAAAAAAGGCGGCACACGTTATGTGGCGCCGATTTCCCACGAAGATCTCCCACCAGTGACTGGATTGCAGACTTATTTTACTGGGACACCAATGGATTTGAGGTTCCTTGCTCACAATGATGGCTGTGATGAAATTAAACTTCTGACCGATGCCACTCGTATCATCCTCGACTTCGAAGCCTATGAGTTCCCTGCAAGCACAACGATTGCTATTAACATCCCTTCGACTCTATGGAATGCCATCGAAATTGCGTCGCTCACATTCGTCTATTGGTTCATCAATAGTGACTTGCCACGTATTCAGATTCCCCACCGCCAAGTGCCTTTGCCGACAATCAACGGTTGCACATTGTATATTCATCTCGATCAGACATTTATATCTGTCGCCTCTGAATGTTCACCAGCATTTTTTCTGAGTGGGCGAACAGAAATCACCGTGGGAGCGCACCTTTTGGATGGAGTGCTACAGGTTTATTTATTGCTGACCTGAAACATGGCGGCTGGCGTTTCGTAGCGGATAGCAGTTAAAACTGGAGGCAGCGCTAGGCAACACGTTGACAGCGATCGTCAGATTTTTGCTTTGCTCGGGTTGGTCGCGGTTCAGGCATTTCGCGCATTTTCAGGTCGCCGTTCAGCACGGCCACCCGGACCTGAACGAGCAAGTGCGCGCCCTTGTTGGTCCAGCGCATCTGCCGTTTTTTTGCGCACCGCAAGCTCACCACTTCATTGACTGCCGATTCGGAGATACTGCTGCTGATCGGCATGCCGCGCCGATAACGCCATCCGTAGTTGACCAGGTATTGGCCATTTGATTCCAGGTACCAATACGTCCCGCGAAGATTCCACCACAGCGCTGAGTACGCCGGATGTTCGGGCGTCGACCCGAGCATGTCGTGGATGCTCTTGATTCGTTCGACGGCTGTGGAACCCTTGTCATGCCACGTCAGCCATTTGGCCGACGCAATTTCGTCTTGTACGGTGCGTCCGGTCGGTGCCAACAAGTCTGGAAATTTCAGTTAGCGTAAGTTGACAGTTTAGTAAAAAAGGGGCTGTTTGTGTAGCCCCTTTTTACGCGCATGCTGGCCTGCGTTCTGAGGATGTTTATTTTTTCGTCGGTAGTTGTCCAAATAACGGTGTCGACCGGTACTTCAATACTTCGCTGGCTAGTTGCAGGCCGCTGGAAATATTTGACCCACCCTGACCTGCCTTGCGCAAAGGCGGGGTGCTGGAGCGTTGGGCCGTCTTTTGTCCGTGCGCTTGCGCTATGGCGAGCGCGCGGAATCGAACCATTACGACGCGTCGGCAGGCGTTTTTTCAGGTCCCATCGCGATGGCGTTCAGTTCTTCGAAATGCGCGATGAGGCGCTCGGCGATGAGGTCGACGTCTGCCCCCTTTTTCGGCGGGCTCATCAGGACAAGCGCGGTATGGAACGTGCAGTCGTCGGGGCATTCCGCCGAACAGGTATTGTGCATGCCTATGGACTTTGGCAATTCGCGGTAGCTCCATCCGTTCGCCTCGCACCAGCGCTTCGTCACTTCCCGTTTCGAAGAGCCCCGGTAGGGCTCGTTTGACACGATGTATTTCGCGTCGGCCGTACGCCAGACACAGTGGTGGTCGAGTCCCGCATCCTGGCCGAAGTCGGGAAACAGCGAGACGAAAGCCTTCGACGGAAGCAGTTCAGTGGCGTCCATGAACGCGACATTCATCCTCAGTTGCTCCATCGCGGTCAGCGTGCTTTCGAACGACCGCCGCTTGACGTCCCAGTGCTCAGGGATCCGCCTGAAGCCCCGGTAGTGCTTTTCCGGATACCGGCTGGGCATGTAGACGTGCCAGAACTGGGCGACCTGCCGCTCGGGGATCACCCATCCGGAAACCCGCACCTCGAAATTGCGGGGGATGGCTGCCCGGCCCGGGCTGGGCTTCGCCTGATTTGCTGCCTTCGCTAACAGCGACCAGTTGGAGAAGCCGTGCTCCGTAGCCAGCTGGTCCAGTGCTTCTGAGTGAGTGAGTCCAGGAGTCGCGCGCTTCCGCTTGGTTGCGGCGCGCTTAATGTTTTCCACCTGAAGTGGGGAAAGGGAAATGCGATTTGGTGCCATGACGTTCTCCATGATCGCCGATGCATCCGCCCGCAAATACACCTGTAACGATCGTAGAAAACGATGGTCTGTTGTGCAAAAACGCTGCCGGTAACGACTTCGCCGCGCGGGCGTGCGGGCCTGCGTCGTGGCCCAGTGCCCATTCTAGCCGAGCAGGAACGTAAGCCGCAAGCGGGATCACTCCCGGTGTCGTTTACGTCTTCTGCGCGCCATAGACGAGCACTGGAGTTGTGCGACCCGCAATGTCTACTTGATGCAATTACGAGTACCGACACTTGGCCGCGGCTCGTGGCTGAACGATCCATTCCAAAAAATGCCGCGGGCGCCTACGGTTTCACCGCACCGTACGAGGTGTTGCCGAATCCAAAGTCGATCTGAGCGCTTGTAACGAGAAGGATATTTGTTCTGGAAAAATTGCCATGTGGATACTAGAATATTAGCAACAATTGTGATTCGTTGTTGTAAGCGATGGTGCCGTTCAAAACTTCATGACTGGGATTTCCTATGCATCTGGCCGAACTCAACGTGGTGAACTTTCGCAAGCTGCGCAACGTGACGTTGCGGTTCCAGGCGGGATTGAACGTGATTGTGGGCGCCAATAACGTCGGCAAGAGTGCCGTGGTCGATGCGCTGCGGGCGCTGCTGGCAGGCCACGATGAGCCCTATCCGAGGCTGGATGAGTCGGACCGCTGCCATGCCGCTGACGGCACGTCCGAAGGCGCCATTGGATTTCACTATGTGTTTCGCGACCTGAGCCATGATGACGAAGCCGACTTTCTCGCGGCGCTCAAGCCGGGTGCGGATGGCAAATTGGAGGCGCATATCCACGTGCGCTACGCCGACCCGGATCCATCCGGCCGGTTCCGGGTGAAGCGCTGGTGTGGCGACCATGAGGATATTTCCCTGACTTCTGACGTCATGGAGAACCTGCGCGGCGTGTATCTGCAGCCGTTGCGCGATGCGTCGCAAGGGCTGCGTCCAAGCCGGAACAGTCAGCTGTCACGGCTATTGCACTTGCTGGCCGACCAGGCAGGCCGTGATGGCATCAACGCGGCATTGCGGGACTTGGACGAAGAGCTCAAAAAACATCCGCCGATCCTGCATACAGAACGGGCAATCGTTGGGCGCCATAGCAGCATGCTGGGTGGTCAGCTGGCGCAGTCCCTTGCCGTCGGGCTGAGTGCGAGTGATTTTCAGCGCCTGTCCTCCCGGCTCTCCTTGTCCGTGGATGCGTTTGAGATCGAGCAGAATGGCCTCGGATTTAATAACCTGATCTTCATGGCGGTGGTCCTCAGCGAACTGGCAACCAACCCTGATGCCGCCTATCGCGGTTTGATTGTCGAGGAGCCGGAAGCGCATCTGCATCCACAACTGCAGGTTGTGCTGTTACGGTACCTGGCCAGCCTGCAGGCGGAGGGAGGAAAACCGGTGCAGCTCTTTGTCACCAGCCACTCCCCCAACTTCGCCAGCAACGCCAATCTGGATGCACTGGCCTGTCTGGTTGAACTCGACGGCCAGGTCGAGACCTTTTTTCCGCGTGAGGTCGCCTTTGAAAAGGGCAAACGGGAAAAGCTGGAACGCTACCTGGATGTGACGCGTGCGGAACTGTTCTTCGCCCGCCGCGTCATCTTCGTCGAGGGGGCCGCTGAACTCATGCTGGTCGATGCGTTAGCAGCAAAAGCAGGCTACGACTTGCGTGACCATGGCGTGAGCTTGATCAGCGTGGAGGGACTGAATTTTGATTCCTTCCTTCCGCTGTTTGGTGAACTGGGCTTGAAGATACCGGTCGCCGTCCTGACGGATGCGGATCCGCATGCGCCGCCGGCGGAACAAGAGCTTGCTGCCGAAGCGCCGGAAATCAACGAACCCGGCGAAGACAATGATGACGTCGAGGAGGAAGAAGAGCTCGACGAGGCCGGCGGGGCCGATGATCAAGACGGCGGCAAGCCGAAGAAGAAAAAGGTCGTGCCGATTTACCCGGCGTTGGGAGAGGTGATCACGGTATCGAGTAACACGGCCAAAATGAAAAAGTCGGAGGACCGCTTTGTCAAAGTCTTCCACGGCCTCAAGACGCTAGAATACGACTTGGCGCTATATGTGACGAATCGTGACGCCATGTTGCGCGCGCTTGCCGATCCACATCCCACGATTGCCAAAGCATTGCGCAAGCGGGTGGACGCCGAGGTGAACAACATGGATCAAGCGCGCATTCTGTTCCGCGGCATGTTCGAGCGCAAACAGAATAACGTGCAGAAGGGACGCTTCGGGCAAGCCTTGGCCCAGGTCATCAGCGATGGCGCAGATTTTGACATCCCTCCGTATATCGTGGAAGCGATCAAGCATGTTTGTTCGAAAGTGGCACCGTGATGACGCCGTCGCCACAACAGCAAGCGGTGATCGCTGCGCCCCTTGGACCGCTGGCGGTCATTGCTTGCGCCGGTAGCGGCAAGACCGCCACGGCGATTGAGCGCCTGGTGGCGATGCGGTGCCTGCTCGGTGCGAATCGTGGCAGGGTCGCGTTGCTGTCGTTTTCCAATGGCGCGGTTGATACGTTTCGCAAGGGATATGAAACGCTAGCATCGGGTTTATCGCTGACCGGTATCCGCAGCCGGGTCGACATCGACACCTTGGATGCCTTCATCACCAGCCACATTTTGCGCCCTCACGCGTATCGCACCATGGGCGCGCCCAGGGCAGCCTTTCTGGTGACCGGCCATGAGCCATTTCTCAGTGGATTCAACTGTAGTGCGGCGAACTTCCCGATTGCTATCACCCAGGTCAAAGTCGGTATCGTGGACGGGGATGCTGTGTTCTACCGCGACTTCCAGGGTAATCGTGAGGTACTGAATGGGCACGCGGCCAATCAGGTGGCGCGTCTGGGCCGAACTGGCGGCTACACCCACGAGCTGGGACGGTATTGGTGTTACCGCACGCTGCGGGAACAACCGCATGTCTTATCGGCGCTGGTGCGCCGCTATCCTCATGTGCTGATCGATGAGGCGCAGGACATTGGCTCACTGCATCAGGCCATTTTGGATCTACTGATCGCGGCAGGCATGCAGGTCTCGTTGATTGGCGATCCGAATCAGGGCATTTACGAATTTGCCGGCGCCGACGGTGCGTTCCTGCGCAATTATGATCAGCGCAAGGAGGTCACTGCTTTCGGGCTGACGACGAATTACCGTTCCGTGCCACCGATCCTGGATTTAGCCAATTTCCTGTCCGGCCGTAACGACGTCCCGCACCGTGCAAAACTGCCGGGACACCATGGCGTCCATTTCAAAGGTTACACGGACCAGTCCCTTGCCACCTTGCTCGATGCGTTTCGTGGCGAAGTCGAGAATCAGGGGATGCAGCTCAAAGACGCCGTGGTGGTGTGCCGGGGACGTGCGCAGGTCGACCAGCTGGCCGGCCTGACGGATCCGGCGGGGCAGGGTGTCGTTAAGGTGTTTGCGGAAGCGGCGGTGCTAAGAGACGTGCATGGCCGTTTTCTGGAAGCATTTATGGCCGTTGCCCGCGGAGTCATTCAGCTGCTCAACGCACCACCGCCTGGCCTGCTCGCACAGGTCTGTCATCCTGCTCACGTCAGGGAAATGCGCGAATTGAAGCGATGCTTGTGGTCCTTCACCCGCAATGCGGACACGGGATTACCTTTGGCGTCGCTGCCCGCGGACAGTGATTGGCACCGCGAATTGCTGGCGCGCGTGCGCCAGCTGCTGGCCAAAATTCAACAAGATTTCGGCTATGCACCGGTGGACAACCTGGGCCGCAAGGTGGCCCGAACCGGCTTGCCTGCGGCACCATTGAGCGCTGGCCTGGCTCCCGGCGCAGCGCGGCAACATCGCCTGCGCGTGGAAACGGTACATCAGGTCAAAGGCGAAAGCATCGACGCCGTCCTGTATGTCGCCACGGCCGCTCAGATCAAATCCATGCTGGCCGGGGTTCACGACGAACTGGGCCGCATTGGCTACGTTGCTGCCACCCGTGCGCGCAACCTGCTGTGGTTGGGAGTACCAGATAGTGCACTAAAAAAGCTTCGTCCAGTGCTCATCAAGGCCGGCTTTTTGGAAGTGCCACCTTGACCCGCTGCACCTTGTATTGATGCGCGGCGCCACGGAAATGGCGCTACGCGTTCGGTATGAAATCCCGTTCGGGTAGTGCTGTTGGTTCTGCGCTAGCCTGTCGCGGGCGCGGTGTCGACCGCAATACCGAATGCGCTTGCATGTCCGTTCCGTTCTCAAGCATCCCCATCCTGCGGCCTGGGCTGCGCGTAACGAACCCGCCCCCGATGCCTGTCTCCAGCTACCAGGGGCCGTCTGCACAATTTTTACACCCTTTGAGAATGACTGTTATCAAATGGTGCAAAAAAATTCCGCGCTCAAAACCGGGCTTTCGTACGCCTTCAGGTCTTAAGATCTCCCTGTGTTACTGGAAAAAAATCAAGGTGAGAGTGGGGATTAATCTCACCTTGATCTGGCGGCCAGCGCTTTTTCTGCCCTTGTCGATTTACTCAGCAACATCCCTTGATTTACCGCAAGGCCGTCCCTACCTTGCCACTACCACCTGCCACCGGAGCACGCCCATGACCAACCCGTTTACCCAAGTCTTCACCGACAAAGCCGCCGCCGCCGCGCCCGCGACCCCGCAACAGGAACGCGAAGCGTTTATTCAAGCGTTCCTGACCCATGCCTCCGGCTATTGGAACATGCTCGACAGCGCCGGAAAGGCCGCGCAGAACATCGGCTACGCCGCGCACCTGCACGACGAACGTAGCCACCCCTTTAAACCCTGGATGCAACTGACCCTGACCAGCAACGCCCCCATGGCCCTGCCCCATTTGTTCGTGCTCAGCGCTGACGCCGGCCCGCGCCACGTCGTTCTGTCCCACGCCAACCCACGCCATCCGCGCCAGGAAATAGGTACCTACAGCATCGAGGCACTGACCACCGACGCACTGCAGGATGCACTGACCACCTGGATTCGCGACGACGTCTGCTAATCCACCACCACAGAAAGCCCGCATGAGCCTGTTTAACACCCAGCTGCAAGAACATGAACAACGGATGGGCGATATCCTCGCGCAGAAGTTGGCCTATCAACAGCAAATGACCGCCCGCCAGACCGCCTTCCGGGCGACCTGCGAGGCCACTATCGCCCCCATCCTCCAGGCCGTGCGCCTCGATATGGAAGCCGCCGAGTATGACTGCACCCTGTTCACCATGTACGACCAGACAGACCGCCCATGGTTTGCCTTGGTTTTCGAACCGGACAAGGGGCAAGAGCGCGACGAGCATACGCCGCAGCTGCAAATCTGGTTTGATGCGGAAACCGATCAGGTGCGCCTGATTCCCGTGATTTCCGCTCATACCCCCCAGGAGATCCCGGCCGAAAAATTCGCGCGCACCGTTCAGCGCGATGCGGTGACGATCGAAGTGGTGGAACAGGCCGTGCGCACCTTCATCATTCTGTCCTTCAAAACGATCGAACGCTAACGACTCCTCGCGTGCGGCGATTTCCAGATTCTGGCGCCACCCCGCAGCACAATCGGGGCTCCATTCATGACGGAGCCCCTGCATGTTGGCGCTGGCGCCGAATTGACCCACGCCGCTGGAAATATTTGACCCACCCACATACACGGCAAACGTAGGACCAGGGCGCTAGGCAACTGTCCGAGGGTGGGTCAGTGCAAATCAGCAGTCTGGATCAATTTGGCGTCAGTGCCAACAGTCCATCACGGTTCCGGGCCGACTTGGGCCGGCGTTATCGAAGTCGCGAATCGCTGCGGGATCGACATCGATGCCGCCGATGCACCGATAGCGCCCGGCCAAGGTACCAACGTGCGGGCGCGCTTTGTTGAAGCCTTTCTTGCCGCCGCCCAGGCCACAGCAAAAGTGGAAATGTTTAATTTCCCTCGTTTCGGTTATCCGCGCGTGTTCCATTTTTTTGTCTCCGAGCTGCGCTGTGTGTGCATGCATGACTTCGTTAGTCAACTTCAATGGCAACGGCCACCACGTGCAGGGGGCGAGTTGGCCCATTCCTGCTAAGTTCGCTCTCTAGATCAGCTGCGCGGAGGGCTGTTGCGTGCACGCGTTGCGATATGTATTGAGGCAGGACGCCATGCGCATAACTGCAGCGGCAGGAAACATCCGTGTGCGCCGCTATTTTGTTTTGTTGCCACTCTTCCGATTCGCTGGCATGCGCAAGTAAGTGATCAATCTGCTGCGGCGTCATTGTCCGTTCCGAGATAACCCAGGAGCCATCGAACAACGCAACGAGCGACAGGTCCGCAATGATGCGGCCATCGAACAGCACGATGGAACACGCCATGGCGGGTCTGTTGAGGTTGAAAATCACACCGCTGCCGACGAACTGCTGATGTGGCCGGGGCGGCACGTGACGCACGCATGTGCCAATCGCGATGTTGTTCATGGTGACCTCCATACGGCTAACCTGCTGATTTCAAGTTAGGCGTTTATCGCCTATTTTTCAGGCGTTAAACGCCATCGTTTGATTTCTCTCAATCGCACTATCACTGCTGGCCCCGTAGAATCAGATCCATAGCCGATGGTATGAACCGGAAAGGAGACTGGTCGTGGTGACGTGCTACCCGAAAGGCGATCTGCGGCGCCTGCTGGCCGTACTGGGCGCAATAGATCAATTAGCCCATCCCACCTTGTCCAACATTTCGACGGCGCTTGGATTTGGCCCGACAGGTGGCCACACGGTGAAGCGCTTGATGGAGCAAGCTACAGAGCAGGCGGGCGTTAAGATTTCCCGGGCGGGTTTCGCTTATCGGATCGACGACTGGGGACCGGCACTGGTGCGGGATGGCGCACTCATGGCATGGCGTGCGCGTCAGAACATTGGGACACCGGAAATTACGGATGCAAGCGAGGTGGAATATGGCGACATACCAGTTTGGCGAACACTCAATCAGTGAAGACCATCCGGATTTCCAGGCAATGGCGGCGGCCGCACACCGCCAGCACATGCGCCCGCTGTGTCTTTGCAAGGCAGCAGGGCTTGAAATGTATGTCGCCTGTATCCGCGACCGTTATTTCCTCAAACGGATGCCAGAAACCGGCAGCCAGCACGCACTGACGTGCAGCTCTTACGAGCCGCCTGCAGGCCTGTCCGGACTGGGAGAAGTGCTCGGCAATGCCATCCGCGCCAATTATGATGACACCGGGACCACCACACTACGCCTTGGGTTTTCCTTGTCCAGGCGCCAGACGGTTGCGCCAAGAAAGGACGTGCCGCGAGCAACCACCAGCGGTGCGGACCAAGTGCGCAGTGATGGCGCGCGCTTGTCCCTGCGCGCGCTGCTGCATTACCTATGGCGCGAGGCCGGGCTGCATCGCTGGGTGCCGGCGATGGCCGGGAAGCGATCCTGGTACGTGATCCGCAAGCACCTGCTCAAGGCGGCTGAAAGCAACTTCGTAAGCGGTCGCAGGCTGGTGGATATGCTGTACATCCCGGAGCCGTTCGTGCTCGAAGAAAAGGACGCGATTGCCGCGCGCCGGCTGGCCCAATTTGAGCGCTTGCGTCACGCTCGGGGCGCCGATACTTCGCTGTTCATTGTCATTGGAGAGGTCAAGGAGATTGGCGACGCGCGCTATGGCAAGCGGATCGTCTTCAAACACTTGCCGGATTGTCCTTTCATGCTGCGCAGTGACATCGCGGCGCGTTTAGAACGCAAGTTCATGCAGGAGCGCGAGCTGTGGAATATGTTCGACGATTTGCACCTGGTCGCCTGCGGGACTGTGAGCATCGGCAAGTCTGGCATTCCGGCCATCGAGGAGCTCACGCTGATGCTGGCCAGTGCCCAATGGCTGCCGCTTGAAAATAGTTACGAGAAAGCCGCCATGGAACGGCTTGTCGTCCACGGCAGGCGATTCGAAAAGTGCCTGCGCTTTAACCTGGCTGCCGAAAAGGCGCTGGCCACGGTTGTCTTGTCGGATACACCGGAACCTGTCGTCTTGTTCGTCGTGCCGCCGGAATCGGCCGATAGCGCGGACAGGACTGTCGCGGACCTGCGCGCGGAGTGCCCATATCCTATGGTGGTCTGGAATTGTGCCGGAAGCGAGTTCCCCGAACTTCCCCCGGCAAAAAACTAAGACGCGGTCTGTGTTAGTGGCAAGGCTAACCGCAAAAGATCAGTGGAAGACCAGCGGCATCGTACAGCCAAGTGCCAGCAGTAAAAGAAGCAGCCCTTGAAGCGCTAGGTCCAGGCGACGGTGGCTGAGAATGTCCTTCCGTCCGTGCCACATCGCCGCCAGGCCGCAGATGGCGGCCGCGATCGCACCGATCCAGCCGGCCGGTGTGTGCATCAGCGACGCGAATACCAGCGCCAGCAAGGAGTCGTGCCCTGACGCCCGCGGCGCCCACCAGGGCATCTTTCCGCTGCCAAGCACAAATCCGACGAACACGCAGAAGGCGCCGAACAACACCATTCCCAGCATCATGGCGCCGGCAGCCTGCATCCAGGATGCTTGTGTCAGCCGCACCGCCACCGCCTCGCTGGCCCGGTTTACCGCCTGCGCCAGCTCGGTGATGGCCTTCTTGGTCTCGGCATCTGCAATCGCGGCGATAGCGGCTCGCTGCTGCTCCACGGTCTTGGCTACTTCCGCGTTCACCATGTCCGGATAGCGCCGATACAGTGTGTCGTACGACTCCAGTGCGATCAGCACCAGCCAAAGCGCGTCGTTGTCCTTCAAGTCGAGCGCGCTCTTGACCCGGTACAGGTTCTGGATTTCCTTGTCGGTTGGCTGCCGTCCAAGCAGCCGCTCGAAAGAGCGCTCCACGTCAGGCATAGAGTACTCCGCCAAGCACGCGCTGGACTTCCGAACGCCACCTGGTTAATTCCGCGCGATTGCCGAGCGGGAGTTTTTTTAATGCGGCATCAATGGACAAGCGCGAACTATACAGGTCATCGCTGACGCGGTCCGCGAGATCCGGAAACACCAGCGACTGGCCGCCAGCTTCCTCGACCTGGCGTTTCAGCTTCGATCCGTTATACAGCTCAAATTTATGCTCCTCGCCATAATATGCATTGCGGACAACGTGGACAATGGAGCCGGTCATGGTCCGCATATACTCATTCAGCAGTTCCAGGCTGTCGCGCTGCCGGTTGATTACCCAGAAGGTAATGATTTTTCGATCCAGTTCGCCGATGGCGTTGTGCAGCATGGCGGCGTGGGCCGTGACCCCGCGATTATTTCTCGCGGCCGTATTGACGATCACCGGCCCATCACGGAATTCGTCACAAAGGTTAATGAAGTCAATCCAGCCATTCGGGTCGTCCAGGTCGATCGTCTCGGTCCGGATTTCACCCTTGTACATTTTGCTGACATCCGGATTCGATGTGTCCGAATCAAGAAGAATCGGGGTGTCGCCGCGTGAGCGTACCGTGTCAATCAGGCCGACCGCAGTGACCGATTTCCCGACGCCGCCTTTTCCGCCGCCGACAATCAAAATATCCTTGCTCATACCTACCTCCGTTCCGCATTCATATATCTTCGGTGTCCGGCGCCGGCGTAAATCTGGCACTGGACTGAGTTAATGGCCCGATCGGTGAAGCGCCCTGATGCTTTTCGTTCCCTGAAGTCCGATTGCTGGCGCCAAGTGATGCCACTTTAGGTGCCGCGTGGCCGCTTGCCCTTGTTTTCTGTCCGCCGTGATTTTTAATTCGCGACATATAGGTGCATAACGTGCCGCCAGAGATCCGGAGGCCACTGGCACTCAATATGGCCGCGATCATGGCGTAGGTGTAACCCTGTGCTTGCAGTGTCCGGACTTCATCGGCGAGCTTGGCCACGATCTTCTGCGACGACAGGGCGGTTGCCTTGACGTCCGGAGCCGGACGGTTCAACAGCGATTGCCTGAGTTGTTCGACCAGTTCGACGTTATGTTTTGCCACGTTGCGATAGCCCTTGTTGACGGTTGTGTCTACGGCGGG
>Ga0307408_100000468_pt1 | contig 35371 bp, 33 predicted proteins | sample 322Cmetagenome_FD_202116 | JGI IMG/M metagenome (GOLD analysis project Ga0307408, IMG submission 202116) | Maize rhizosphere microbial communities from greenhouse at UC Davis, California, United States - 322HYB-C-3 | ecosystem: Host-associated > Plants > Roots > Rhizosphere > Soil | place...
CCCGTAAGAGAGCCCCGGTATGAAATCTCCACGCCTGATCGGCAGCCTCCTCTTCCTCGGACTCCATCCTCTCCACGCGGAGATCGCCCGCTGGGCCGATGCCTCGATCCCCGTCACGGATGGGCTCGAGCTGTGGCTGGATGCCAGCCGCGAAAACGAAGCGCGCGAGGCCCACTACATGAATCGTCTCGCCGACGGGCAGGCGATGGAGCTGTGGCATGATTCTTCCGGAAAGTCGCGGCACCTCGCGCAATGGACCAACATCTTCCGGCCGCTATGGAAGGGCGGCGGCGTGGAATTTGCCGGTGACGATTACCTCGCGGCCCTCATCACACCCGGAGTGGAGAGCCGGGAATGTACGATATTCATCGTAGCTGCACCGGAGCATGCCAGCGGAGATTTTCCCGCACTCTTCAGCGCCGCGCGGAGAGGCGAGCATGACTACACCAGCGGCCTCACGATTGACTTCGGCCGAGCGCCCGGCCCGGACGGGCTGGCGGATTTCCTGAACGTGGAAGGCGCCGGTCAGACGGGCGCGAAGAACTTGTTCATCGAACCAATCGCCACGCGCCGCGGTCATGTTTTCACCGTGACGAGCAGCTCGAAAGGAAGCGCCGCACGTGTCGATGGTGAAGCTCATGGCAAGCGCGAGCGCGGCGCCGTCGCATTTGCAATGGATCGCGTGGCCGTCGGTGCACGCTTCGTGGAGCCGGAGATGCGGCACTTCTTCAATGGCCGGATTGCCGAAGTCATTTTCTTCAATCGCACCCTCGCAGCAGATGAAATCGCGAGGGTCGAAGGCTGGTTGGGGAGCAAGCACGCCGGCTTCCTCCGTCCGGCGACGCCACTGGCTCCACGTGGTGCGCACCAGGACCGCCCCATCGTGCAAATGCTCGTTCCCGGCTTCACCCTGGAAGAACTGCCGGTGAAAGTCACCAACCTGAACAACATCGAATATGCGCCTGACGGCCGGCTCTTTGCTGCCGGCTACGATGGCCGCTTTCACCTGCTGCGGGATACGAATGGCGACGACCTCGAAGACAAGCTCGATACCTTTTCCGAAGAAACCTCCGACAACTACCCGCTCGGCATGGTGGTGAAGGACGGCATGCCACACGCGCTGCTGTCCGATGAGATCGTGCGCTTCCGCGACACCAATGGCGACGGCATCCCCGATCAGCGCGAGACCGTCGCGAAAGGTTGGGACGATCCAAAGTTGCGCGACGATCCGGGCCTGATGCACCGCCGGGTGGACAGCGCGCTGGCGCTCGCTGCGGGTCCGGATGGCTCGTGGTACATTACCATGGGCAGCGCGAATCCGGGCAATGGCTACTGGCAAAAAGCCGAGGGCGATATCTGGGCACCGGACGCCGTGAAGACCGGCAAGCCCGCTTACACAGCCGACAAGCGTCGCGGTTGTCTGCTGCGGATTTCACCGGACGGCAGGAAGGTGGAGCAGCTCAACAGCGGCCTGCGCTACATCATGTCGCTGCAATGGGATCGTCACGGCGAACTCTTCGGCACCGACCAGGAAGGCGCGACATGGTTACCGAATGGCAATCCCTTCGACGAACTGCTGCACCTCCAGACCAGCCGTCACTACGGCTTCCCACCGCGCCATCCCAAATTGCTGCCGGACGTGGTCGATGAGCCAAGCGTGTGGGACTACTCGCCGCAGCACCAGAGCACCTGCGGCTTCCGATTCAATGGCCCGGCGCAGGATCGCCCGCGTTTCGGCCCGGAGTTCTGGGCGCATGATGCGATCGTCGTTGGCGAATCGCGCGGCAAGCTGTGGCGCACGACCTTGGAAAAAACCGCCGCGGGCTACGTGGCGGGGAACCGGCTCTTCGCCTCGGTCGGCATGCTGATCACCGATTGCTCGATCTCGCCGAAGGGCGAACTCGTCATCTGCTGTCACTCCGGACCTCCCGACTGGGGCAGCGGCCCGGCGAAGGAAGGACGCCTATTCAAAATCCGCTATGCCGATCCCGCCGCGCCGCAGCCAGTGCTCGCTTGGGCGACGGACCCGACGACGAGCGTGATCGCATTCGACCGCACACTCACGGCCAGTGATTGGCAGAACCTCGCCCAGCGAGTGCATGTCGAAGGAGGACGCTTTGTCGGGGCCGGCGACCGATTCGAAGCGATCCGCCCGGGCTACGCCGTGGTCCGCGCGCAGCAAACCGAGCCGGGCTTCCAGCTGCCGGTATCCTCCGCAGTACTCGGCAGCGATGGTCGCAGCATGGTCATCAAGACCGAGCCGCGCACCAAGGCCGTCGGCTACGCCATCGCCATCGACATGCCGCGCAAGGAAGAAGGCATCAAGCAGGTCGATGCGATCGACCTCGCCCACACCCTCGGCGGTCTCGCGGCCACGTGGAAGGGCACGGACGGCTCCGGCTGGGCCGGTTGGCTGCCGCATCCCGATTTCGCGGTCGCGAAAACCCTCACCCGCGGCAGCGCGGCGCACGATGTCACGTGGGACCGGCTTTCCCAGCCGGGCAAGCTGGTGCTCCAGACTCAGCTCGACCTTTCCCACATGCTGCAACCCGCCGTCCAGCCGGGCTCGAAGCTCGACTACACGCCGGAGCCGGAAACGGTCACCATCACGCTGAAAAGCGACGCGGCACTCTCCGTGAATGCGCCCGGCTGCGTCGTGAAACCCGGTGGCCGCGAGGTTTCCTTCACGAAGAAAGTCACCGGCGACGATTGGCAGGAGCTCACCATCGAGCTCGCGACACCCGCGACCACACTCGAAGCGACCTTCACCACCGTCATTGATTCCCGTCCGCGACCGCTCGGCATCCGGCGTTTCCTGATGCCCTTCGCCACCAAGCCCGCGCCGATGGAGACGAAATCCACCGTCCCGCAAATCGCCGGTGGCAATTATGCCAACGGCCACCGCCTCTTCATGGGCAAAGCGACCTGCTTCACCTGCCATCAAATCCGCGGCGAAGGCCACGCCGTCGGCCCCGACCTGAGCAATACCGCCCACCGCGACTACGCCAGCGTGCTACGCGATTTGGAGGATCCCAATGCAACCATCAATCCCGATGCCGTGGCCTATCAGGTCACGCTGAAAAACGGCGGCTCCGCCGTGGGAACCCGCATTGGCGAGACCGCGACGGAACTCAAACTCGCCACCCCGGGTGGACAGGTGAGCACCGTGAAAAAATCCGAGATCCTGAAAACCACGGCGCTGCCGGTTTCCCTAATGCCTCCGGGGCTGCTCTCCGTGCTCAGCGAGCAGGAGAGAAAAGACCTCATGACATTCCTCCTGACCACTTCACAGCGGAACGAGTAGGAGGCCGGCTCACTCCCCGGTGATTTCTTTGCGCATGGCTTCCACGCGCGCGGGATCGATCTTCTCCACCTGACGGAAAAGGCCTTCCATACCCGCATCACGCAAGTCGGAAGGCGGCAGGGACTTCAGCGCATCCGAAGCGTCCTTCGCATCGGTTGTAGCCCAGCGTTCGAATTGCGCCGAGACTTCCCCGGAAGGCCAAACCTTGCCGAGACTCTGCGCGAAATCATCGAGCGAGCCGTCATTGCCCGCCGCCACCGCATTGCAGAAGCTTCTGAAATCCTCCCCCGTCATCCAGCTCTGGCCCCCCACCTTGCTCCAGGCATTCGCCGCCTTCTGCGGGTCGAGATTGCGCATGTGCTGAACATTCGAGAGCCAGCCGATGCGCGCCCCGACGGCCAGTTCGTTACTGTCGTCTGGCAATGATGCCAGCCATTCGCTTGCGCCTTCGAGGCCATCCGAATACACCTTGTCGAGCATCGCACCGCCGACGCAATCGGCCACTTGGCGGGGATCCAACTTGGCACTCTGGAGCCATGCGGTGGCAGCCATTGGATCGGCATTTAGCCAGCCGACCAGCAACGGCCGGTAGGCATTCATGCTGCCAAACTCACCTTGGTGGTCTTCCACCCAAGCAAGCGCCTTTTCCGGTTCGGCGGTGCCCCAGCCCGTCATGAGACTGATGAGATTTCCATGACTGCGATCCGCCGGGCCGAAGTGCAGCCACTCGTTGAGCGCGTCTTCACCGGCGATCTGACCCCAGCGCATCGCGAAGGCGGCATACTCGTCACCGAAATAACGGCCATCGCGCTCCAGCGACTTGAAGTGTTCATGGATCGCCCGCGCGTCCTCCGGACGCAGTTTTTCCATGAGCAGGCGAAAATCCCGCTGGCGACGGTGAAAGAGAGAATCGTCCAACGTGGTGACCGCTGCTTTCACGAAGGCAGCGTTCGGCTTGCCCGGCTCAGCCGAGGCATCCATCTCGCTCATCCATGCCAGCAAGCGTTGACTGCGCGGATCGCCCATCACGGGCAATCGGTCGGACGATGCCCGCGGCCCGGACTTGCCATTGCGCCGCGCATCCTCAACCGAGCTCTTCCCTCCGGCTTCCTCCGGGGCCCGGGTATTCATCCATGCCTTCGTCCATCCCGCTCCCGCCAGCACGAAGCCAGCAACGCACAGCCATGACAGGGAACGCCGGGATAACTCCTTCATATTTCTCACGCTAGAAACCTGCGTGGTGCGGTCAATTCCCTGCGGAAACGTTCGTGTCATCGCCCAGGGTGCGGGAGAATCTGCGGCCTTCCCTTCCGCCCGTCATCGTCTACCGTTTCGGGTGATGCCTCCGTCCGACTACACTCCCGTTTCCCAGCTGATCATCTGGATGGTGATCATCTCGTGGCCGGTGGGAATTGCGCTGGCGTGGTTTTGGCGGCGGCGCTGGCTGCAACGCTATGAGCGGCTGGGCGAATCGACCTCGGAGGAAATGCTGGATGAGTTGGAGAAAGCATGGGCCACCCGGCGCACGCTTTCGATCCGCACCTCCACCGAATACCTGCCGTTCGTCTTCGAACGCATCCGCGAGATCGTGGACAGCGGGTTCGAGGACAAGCAGATGCTCTCGTTGCTGGAGCGGATCGACTACCATCGCCCGAACGAGGAGAAGCAGGCGGTTTTCCCCGTGGAGGTAAAAGGCCGCACGGTGGACTTGCACCTGAAGTGGGCTCGCGATGAAGGCGACCGCATCCGCCTGCGAGTGACCGCGGCACCCGCCATCATCCGTGCGTTGCGAGAGCAGAAGAAGAAGATCCCCAAGGCGGCGATCGCGGACTAACGGAATCGATTGCCCAAATCCCCCGAACTTCCTTAGGGTGTCTCTCATGAAAAATCTCCCGGTGCTGCTTTCCTGCGCGCTGTTCGCCTCATGTGCCGCGACGATAACCGCTCCAATCCCCGACCCTGCGATGGCCAGCCGCAGCAAGGTGAGTGTGACCACCCTCCAGAAAGGCCACGCGGTCTATCTGGCGCACTGTGGCCGTTGCCACGAGCCCATACTGCCGAAGGATGTGAGCAAGGAGGACTGGCACGTGGTGGCACCCGGCATGGCGTGGAACGCCGGCATTTCTGCGGCTGACGAGAAGGCCCTGACTGCCTACTTGATGGCCGCCACCAAGTGAACCCGGCGCTCGAACTCGCAGCCTTTGCCGGCTTGATGGCGCTCGGCCAGTTCAGCCCCGGGCCTGACATGATCCTGCTCACCCGCACCGCGTTGGCCGAGGGTGCGAAGGCGGGTGCCATCATGGCAATCGGTATCGCCACCGGCCTGTGCGTGCATGCCTCGGTCGCGGTGGCAGGGCTCGCTGTCGCCTTCGAACAAAGCTCCGGCCTGCGGAAGGCGATCTCATGGGCCGCCGCTGCCTACTTGCTCTGGCTCGCGTGGTGCCTGCTGAAATCTGCGTTTTCACCACCCGTCGCGAGCGGTGAAAACATCCCGGCCCCATCGTCGCGCGGACCTTTCCTCCGCGGGTTCATCTGCAATCTTCTCAATCCAAAGGCAGTCATCTTCCTCGCCGCGACCTGCGCCCCATTTCTTACCGGCACCCATCCATCATGGTGGCCCTTCGCGATTGCCGGGCTGGTCATCGTGCAAGGCGGCACGCTGTGGGCGCTGTGGGCAGGGCTGCTCCAGTGGCAGCCGCTTCGGACGCGCTATGAAAAGTCGGCCCGCTGGATCGACGGGATTTTCGGCGTCGCCCTCGCAGCGCTGGCGGTGAAGCTCTTGGTCGCTCCTTGAAAAATCCCGTTTGCAACTCCCCATGGATTGCCTTTCATGCGGCAAGTCCCACTCAAAAGCATTTCCATCACTCACTTCTCATTCCCATGAAAGTTCCCGGTTTTCGTTCCCTTTTCGTGCTCCTTTTCGCCGGAGCCGCCCTCGCCCTGAGTTCTTGCACCACCACCAAGACCAGCACCGCGCACACGTCGTTCAAATTCGACCCGCCGGTGAAGCAGCCGACCAGCACGGCCGGCATCCGCGTGAAGATGAGCACCGGCGCTCAGCGCCTCTACGTGGTGCAGGGCAATGAAGTCCTGCTGGCCACGCCGATTTGCGTGGGCACGCCGGGAGCACCAACGCCGCACGGCAGCTTCCCGATCCGCGCGAAGAAAGCCGAGCGCCGCCGCGCCAGCAGCCCGGGTGCGGGCTACCCGATGACCTACTGGATGGAATTCTACAGCCCGGCCTACGGCATGCACTGGGGTTTCGTAAAACCCTACCCTGCCACCCACGGCTGCGTGCGGCTTCCGCTGAACTCGGCGCGCAAGATCTATGGGCTGGTGAAAGTCGGCACCATGGTGGATGTCGCCAGCAGCCAGCCGTGGGACGCCACGGTGGGCAAATCGCTGCCGACGATCGACGATAGCGCCCTTCCGAACCCGCCGATGTCCTACCTGCTCAGCCCGCAGGTCTTCCGCGATGCCGAGAAGGGCAAGATGTGGAACTTCTGATCGAATAGACGATCCTTACACCTCTCATGCCGTGGCTGCCCTCGTGGTAACCACGGCATTTTGTTTATTGGTTGTTTCGCGAGCGTTCCCAGGAACTCACCCGCCCGCCCTTGAAGAGCACCGAAGCGCGCCGATACGGCACGTAGGTGATTTCCGAACCGAGGCCATAGCCGGAATAGGGATAGCCGTAGCGGCCATAGCGCCCATAACCGTAACCATAGCCTCCCCCCCAGCCTCCGTAGAAGGAATTCGTATAGACCGGCGTGGACCCGGCGTAGTCCCAGCGGAGGGTGGAAATGCCGTTTTCGCTGCCCTCGTATTCGCGGCTTGGTGATCCCCACGCGAGGTAGACGGCGTCCGTGCTCATGCCCTTGTCGATCTGGCCGCGCTCGACGAGTTGCTTCTGCTTCTCCGGGAGCCGTTCAAACATCGACGGCCGGGCGGCAATCCGGGCCGCTGGCGTGGACGGCGCACACGAAGCGAAAACCAAGACCGAAAGTGCGGCGGCAAGCTCGAGTTTCATGCCAAATGGGATACACCGCGCCGTCCTTGCGTGCAAACATCCGCCGTTCCGAAAAATTCCGCCGGAAAGTCGCTTGCCAACCGCGAAATCGCCGACTCAATCTCGCCTCGCAAACGTCCCTGATTTTCCCATGTCCGACCTGCTCGAAGACGAAGACCTCTCCTCCGCCCTGAAGAAGTGCCCCGAGTGGGAGTACGAAAAGAACGCGATCACCCGTACCTTTGAGTTCGAAGAATTCATGGACGGGATCGATTTCGTGAACAGCATCGCCGACATCGCCGACGAAGCTCAGCACCATCCGGACATCCGCATCAACTACACCAAGGTGACCCTCAAGCTCACCACCCACGACGCCGGTGGCGTGACCGAAGCCGACGTCGAGCTCGCCCAGCGGATCGACAACCTGGTGGACTGAACCGCACCGGACGTTTCCAAATTTTCGAAAAGGCCCGCCCCGCGCGGGCCTTTTTCATTGTAGTCCGCTCACTCCGTGTGCGGTCGAAGCTGTTCCTTTTGGCCGTTGGAACCCTCGGATACTTCCAGCTACCGCAGCCCGAGAGTGCGGCCACTATCTCGGCAGCATCAGCTCCTTGTCCTCCATCCCCGTCAGCTCGCGCAGCCCCTTCAGCAGCCGAATGAGGATCACAAACAAAATCCCCATCACCGGCAGGCCGATCACCGCGAAGCTCCAGCCCGTTAGCTTCCCAACGATGCCATTGTAGTTCTCCAAGGCCTCCGCCGACATGGCGTCGAAATCGCGGAAGAACCACAGCGCGAGGCCTAGGTTCATCAGCGCGCTCAGCACGAATGAGCCCGCGAAAACCCGCGTGGCCTGCAAAAGCAGCCGTTGATAGCCGCTTTCCACGCCCATCTGCGCGACTCGACCCTCGATCTTCGGGATGTCGAAGATGGAATCGTTGTAGAGAAACACCCGGATCAAGGGACTTTCCGACCGGTGCGAGGTGAGAATCGCAATCGCCAGCACGAGCGGGATGGACGCTTCCTTGATCCCGAACAGCAGCCCGGCATTCGGCTTCACGGTGCCGTCGGCATTCCACAAATAAAGCGTGAGCCCCCCGGTCAGCAGCACCGAGATGAACCCGAGCGCGGAGAAGACATTCCCCTTCCGCGTCTTCACGAAGTGCCAGATGCCGTAGCCGAGCGGCGGCAGCAGCGCCAGGATCATCGCCTTGAGCGGTCCGATGTGCCACGGCCGCACGGCCTTCCCGAGCTTCTGCTGGAGTTCCGGGTCCTTGCTCAGGTAGCTGAGCACCAGCACCGGGATCAGCACATTGATCAGGATGTTCGCGAGCGGATGCTCCTGCGGCGTCTTGGCCTTGGGATCGGGCATGAGATTGGCCCGGAGCCAAGCCGCTGTCCTGCCGCTTGCAAACGAAAAAGGGCCGCACTTTCTCCGCCTCTGCCCAAGGGCCAAATGGATTTTGGGACCAGGATGGATGGGATGAATAGGATGGGAATGCAGGTGGAAGCACCTACGGCAGCTCAAAAAATATCCCATCCATCCTATCCATCCCGGTCTATCAATCGCCAGTGCCTCTCATTTTCTCCCGCAGGCGGGAGCCGAGCTTGAGGGTTGCCCGTCGCCCCGCGGGGTGCTTCCCTCCGCCCGCCGTGTCCCATCCGTCATCCATCCGCCGCACGCTCGCCATCATTTCCCACCCGGACGCGGGCAAGACGACGCTCACGGAGAAATTCCTGCTCTACGGCGGCGCCATCGATCTCGCCGGCTCGGTGACCTCCCGCCGCGACCGCCGCCAGACGACCTCCGACTGGATGGAGCTGGAAAAGCAACGCGGAATCTCGATTTCCTCGACCGTCCTGCAGTTCCAATACGGCGGCTTCCACGTGAACCTGCTGGATACCCCGGGTCACGAGGACTTCTCGGAAGACACCTACCGCGTGCTCACCGCCGTCGACGCCGTGATCATGGTCGTCGATGCCGGTAAGGGCGTTGAGGCCCGGACCCGCAAGCTTTTCGAAATCTGCCGCCTGCGCGGGATCCCGATCTTCACCTTCATCAACAAGCTCGACCGCCCGACCCGCTCGCCAATCGACCTAGTGGATGAAATCGAAAACGTCCTCGGCATCGCCTCGCATCCGATGAATTGGCCGCTCGGCGATGGCCCGCGCTTCCGCGGCCTGATCCAGCGACGCGATGGCCAGCTCAATCTCTTTGAGAAGACCAAGGCGGGTGCCTACCGCGCGCCCGTTTCCGTCATGGGTCTCACCGACCCCGCCGTGCGCGAGCACGTCGATGGCGACCTCGTGGACAAGGCGGTCGAGGAAATGGAGTTGCTGGATATCGCCGGCGCTCCCTTCGATCTGGAGCGCGTGCTGAAGGGCGAACTCACGCCCGTTTTCTTCGGCTCCGCAGCGAACAACTTCGGCATCCAGCTACTGCTCGATGGTTTCCTCGCGATGGCCCCCGAGCCCGCGGGCCGCAAGTCGGGCGAAACGATGATCGAGCCGGAGGACAAGCGCTTCAGCGGCTTCGTCTTCAAGATCCAGGCCAACATGAACCCGAAGCACCGGGACCGCATGGCCTTCATCCGCATCGTCTCCGGCAAGTTCGAGCGGGACATGCAGGTCTGGCACGGCTCCGCGGCCAAACAGATCCGCCTTTCCAACTCGCAGAAGCTCTTCGCCCAAGAACGCGAGATCGTGGATGAGGCCTTCGCCGGCGACGTGGTCGGCCTGGTGGGCAACCAGCCCTTTGAAATCGGCGACACGCTGACGGTCGATAACACGATCAAATTCGACGAGATCCCGATCTTCCCGCCCGAGTGCTTCGCCAATATCCGCGGCCGCAGCACCGCCACCGCCAAGCGCTTCCGCGCTGGCATGGACCAGCTCGTCCGCGAGGGCGTCATTCAGCTCTTCGAAACCGCAGGCGGCTCCGCCTCCCTGCTCGGCGCCGTCGGTCCCCTGCAGTTCGAGGTGCTCAAGTATCGCCTCGAATCCGAATACGGAGCGGAAGTCGTCGTCGAGCAATGCCCATGGCAAGTCATCCGTTGGCTCATGAAGAACGATGAACCCGTCACCGGTGCCTTCCCTCCCACCGACGATCTCCCCGGCGGCTGCGCCCTCGCCAAGGACGCCGCCGGCCACTGGGTCGTCCTCGCTGAAGCCGAATGGGCCCTCCGCAGCTTCAAGCGCTACCACGAGCAGTGGGAACTCGCGGAGCGGCTGCTGAAGTGAAGGACTCCAAACGCCCGCGGGTGATCGTGTTCGCGGTGTCTATCAGCCATCATTACTCCTCCCTTTGCCGGGGCGGGGCAATTGATCGAGGTTCTGATGGGTCAATATTAACACCTATCAAATGATAATCCCTTGCGCGAGCGCCCTTAATTTCCTCCTTTTCGTTAGCATTCAATTCAATGAAATAACCTTCAACCTTTTTATTTAACGCCACAATCACTGCATCCCCTGCGCGAACAATTTCTCGGGTGCCGTTATTTTTTATATCCTTAATGATGTACCGATTGCCGTCAATCTTGAAGAAAATTTGCGCGTTTGATAGATTTATGGTAAATCCTGTGGTATTCCGAAAATCAACGGTAGCTGCATTACCCCCAACGAAAGTAAGACTTTTACCTTCAATGGTCGAGCTATCCCCCGGAATATATTTATCAGAAGTTAAGCTTTTTGCCGCCGCGCCGACCACGGGAATAAGTATTGTTAATGCAACCCTAAAAATATCAAAGGCGTTCTTTGTTTTAATGGGAATTTCCGCATCATCTCTAACCCCATCTAACTCGCCGACTGCCGACGGAGTCGCATTGGACGACTGTATTTCATTCTCTTGGATGAGTCGATATTTATCGAGTGCGCGACAACCATACCAAGCTACCGCTGCACCTCCAATCATGAGTGCGATATTTGTCAAAGCCGCGATCGAAGGTATTACTTGACCTTCATCTATATCCACCAACAAAGCATAAACAAGAATCATTAAGAGCATTTTCCACGCAAGAACCACCGGACGGATCGGAATCATAACCGCGATTCCAACAAATACCATTATGACCCCGGCGAAGTAATTGGACTGTGCTCCACCAATCTGAACGGCAATCACACTAGTAAAGAAGGCGATCAATTGGAGAATCACGAGGCCAACCAATGCCCGACAAGCTAAACCGTCGCTATCATTCTTATGATGCTCCGCGTGCTCGTGGTTGATAATTTGAGTAGTCCAAACTGTATACCACCAACAAGCAGCGATTACAACCAGTCGACAAAAAAGACAAATTACGAAATCGTCACCGATACGATCGGGCTTTAGTAGAACGTAATCGACGGCGACAAAAGCTGCGCACACTCCAATTGTAAGCTGCGCTCCAAGATTATACCCAAAACAGTTTGAGTATTATTAATCCCTAGTCTTTTCGAATATTCAATGAATCTAGCTGGAAATCCGCTGATGAAACTCATTTTCGGGGAAGGAGATCGAGTGAGGTGAAACGCAGGACTCACTTTCGTGCAATTGTCTAACGATCACAACTTATGGCTGATTTTCCCCCTATCCTCGATACGGCGCAACTGTGATTCCACGCTGACCGAGAGCGGTGATTTTAGTTACATTTAGAAATAATGGAAACCTAACAAATCATCACCTACTAGGACATCTATCGTTTTTTCGTCATTTTAAAATATCAACCTTTGGATCAGTTCTTGAAAATTGGATCTGTTAGACCCCAGTCGATCGCTTCCATTTTAAGAGCAGGACTGCTACTGCCACGATTACGAGGACGTCATGGATCGGAACGCCTACGATCGAAAATCCTCCAATGGACTACGATAACGTCTTCAGGGCACCGAAGTAAGAACGGCAAACTTGAAGAACTGGCAGATCCCTTTTCCGGCCACGTTGGAGGAGACCTCGGACCGATTCATCCCTATAACCGCGGGGACGTCTGATCGGCTCGTTGAGCCGACTTGAGATACCCAACCATTCTACAGCCCGCGCGCCGCTATAACAACGAGCGATTGGTGCGCTCGCTGATCCTCCTCGCCACGGTCGATGAACGTGTCGTGGGTGGCTTGTTTGCCGAGACCCAGTTGGCGTGGCTGCGAATTTCCATCATGGCGGTGGATCCGGCGTGGCGGTCAAAGGGCATCGGCGCGGCGCTGCTTGCCGAGGCGGAGCGTCAAGCCATCGCCCGCGGATGCAGGCATGCCTATGTGGACACGATGGACTATCAGGCACCGCGCTTTTACCTCGCCCACGGCTTCACCGTGGTGGGAGAAATTGGGGACTGGGACTCACATGGCCACAGCAAGCTCTTCCTCTCCAAACTTCTCCAATGAACCGCGGTCTGAGCGATAGCGAACATCTCCGCCAATTCGAGGATCAGTCCCTGCCGCTGAACCTCTGGCATCACCGCGCGCACCTCAAGGTCGCCTATCTCTTCCTCACGCGTTTCACGTTCGAAGATGCCTTGGACAAGCTGCGCTCCGGGATCCGCGCTTACAACGCCGTCCACGGCATCGCTGACACACCGACCGGCGGCTACCACGAGACGATGACCTGCGCTTGGTTCCAGCTCGTCCATGCTACCCTCTGCCAATTCGGCCCCGCGACTTCCGCCGATGCGTTCTTCGACGCGCAGATCCAGCTCAATGACAAGCGCTCGCTGCTGATCTTCTACTCGCATGACCGCGTCATGTCGCCCGAGGCAAAGTCCACTTTCATCCCGCCCGATTTGGCCCCACTTCCCCAGCCGCTCGATTCCAAAAGATGAGACGCGCCCGAGCGCTCGATGGAAGACCGGCTCCCTTTGTCGGGTCTTGCCACGTTTCGTGGTTTCCAAGCACCACAATTTATCGCCAGTAAACGCACCTCCCATGAACGACCCGGTCCGCGACCTCTATTCGGAACGGCGCTATCCGGACCTCAGTCATCCGGTGACGGACATTTCGCGCCTATGGGTCAGCGCGCGGGTGGCGGGCTTGGAACGCTTGGCGGAACCCTCCAACTGCCGGGTGCTCGAATTGGGCTGTGCCGCGGGGCAGAACCTGCTGCCGCTGGCGGCCCGCTATCCGAAGAGTGACTTCGCCGGGCTGGACTACTCGGACACGGCGATCCGAAACGCGCGGCAGCTGTCTTACGACGCCGGACTTTCCAACATCCGCTTCGAAACCGCGGACCTGCAGCACTGGCGACCATCGCACCCCTGCGACTTCCTGATCGCCCATGGCGTCTTTTCCTGGGTGCCGGATGAGGTGAAAACCCGGGTGCTCGATCTCTGCGGGCAGGTGCTTTCCGACAGCGGGGTGGCCTGCATCTCCTACAATACGCTGCCCGGATGGTCGCTGCGCCGCGACCTAGTGCCGCTCGTAAAAGCACTGGCCAACAACCCCGCGGCGGCCGGTCTCGGCGAGACGGTGGAATCCGTGGCCGCCTCGCTGGCGGAGATGGCCGGCAGCGCGACCGCCCACGCCGCGAATGTGCAGGCGGTTTGCCGCGACATGGTGAAAAAGGGGCCGACCGTGCTGCCTTTCGATGACTTCGCGCCGGTCTGCGATGCCGTCTATTTCGCTCAGTTCGCGAGCTGGGCGGCCGAACGCGGGTTGCGCTACCTGGGAGAAGCCCGCCTGCAGGACAATCTGCCGGACGGTGTCTCGCCGGAGGCCTATGACCGGCTCGCACCGCTGGCGGCCGACCCGATCCTGCTCCAGCAGACGCTGGACATGCTCTCCGGCCGGACCCACCGCAACAGCCTGTTTTGCCGGGCCAATGCGCCGCTCGAAGACGGGACCACCACGGCGGTGGTCATGAACTTCGCCGCCGGGCGGGGACAGATCGAGCTCCCTGCGGTGGAAAGCCCGGTGGTCGGACATTTCCGGCAGTTGCTGGAGGAGACTGCTCCATCCTGCCTGCCAGTTCAGGAACTCGTGGAGCTGACGGCCGAGCGGCTGGGCGGCGGCTGGGATCCAGCCCGCCATTTCCGGGATCTGGCCGGCTGGATCTATCAAGCGGCCCGGCTCGGCGGCATTGAGCTGCGGTCGGAGGCACTGGAAATCCGCCGGGAGTCTCTGGACTCCCCGCGGCTGTCCGCGCTGAACCTACGCTTCGCCGGCGCCAACCGGCCGGTGGTGGATGCCCGGCATTTCCCCTGCCGGTTCCCGGACGGACACGAGCGCCTGCTGGCAGCAATGGATGGCACCCAGCCGGCGGACCAACTGGCGGAACGAGCGCGCGAGGAGTTCCCGGAGCTGGATTTCCATCGCTGGCTCGCGCACTTGGCCGAGCGCGGGATCGTCGAGTAGGGCGGAGGCGGTTCGTTCATTTCAGATTGAACAATTCGCCCTGAATAGTTATCTCGCCGATGTGCGACCGGTCCGCGAAGAGGAAGAAGTCCGCGAATTTCCATCGCTCGGGCCCCTTGAGGCACAAGTGATCCAGGTCTTCGTGGATGGTGGCAAGGTGCTCGGCCTCCCACGCTCGATCGGGGAAATCTACGGCCTGCTGTTCATCTCGCCGAAGCCGCTGTCGCTGGACGACCTCGTGGAACGACTCGGGATCAGCAAAGGCTCCGCCAGCCAAGGGCTGCGGGCGCTCAAAGGGCTCGGCGCTGTGCAGGAGATTGACTTGGAAAACTCCCGCCGTGTTCATTTTCAAGCGGATATAGAACTGAAACGCCTCGTAGGCGGCTTCATCCGCGAGCAGGTCCGGCCGCACTTGGAAAGCGGTCAGTCGAAGGTCGGCCGCCTGCGCGAAGCGGCGGCCGATGAGTCGAACGCGGAGCTTCGGGATTTTTACCAATCGAGGGTAACCCAGCTCGACTACTGGATGGGCAGGGCACGGTTTGTCCTGCCCCTGCTGCAAAAGGTTCTCGGTGAATGAGCACTCCCCTCCCCAGCGAACCGGCGTGGTACTGCTTGAAAACGCAGACCAAGCGCGAGGCCATCGCCGCCGCGCATCTCCGGGAGTTGGAGGGTGTGGAGGTCTTCTGCCCGCTGCTGCGCTATCGCAAGGCGACCCGCCGCGGCAAGGTCTGGTGGGTGGAGGCGCTCTTTCCTGGCTACTTGCTGGCCCGATTTCATCTCTCGACCGGCGAACGAGCGGTTATGTACAGCCAAGGCGTCCGCGGTCTGGTCCGTTTTGGCGACAAGGTGCCGGAAGTACCAGCCGATTTCGTGGAGCTGCTCCGCGACGAAGTGGCCAAGCAGGGAGAAAAGGAGGTCCTGACCGTCGGTCCCCGCATCACGGAGGGAGAGGAGGTCGAGCTCGCCCACGGCCCGCTGGGGGGGGTGAAAGCGACAGTGGTGGAGGTGTTGCCGGCCCGCGAACGAGTGCGGGTGCTCCTTGAATTCCTAGGCCGCGAGCAGGTGGTCGAGGTGGATCTTTTCTCGCTGCTACTCCCCCGCAAACCCCTTCCATGACAACCCCGCCACTCCGGTTTGTTCATTTTGCATTGAACGGAGGGCGGATTTTTCGATCCATCGCCCCGTTAGGCGCTCCGATGAAGCCGCCTGAAACCAATACTTTCCGACTGCCGTCGCTGGTCTTGTCCGTGCTTCGGGCAAACGACCAAGGGCGGCAGCTTGGCTGAACCTCCCCCCACACTCCCATGACTCCCATCGAAGATCTCAAAGGCAAGACCGCCGTGGTAACCGGCGGTGCCGGATTCGTCCCGTCCCATCTGATCGATCGCCTGCTGGCTGACGGTCTGCGGGTCGTGGCGCTCGACAATTTCGTCACCGGCCACCGGCGCAACCTCGCCCACCTCGAAGGGAACCCCAATTTCGCCTTCATCGAGCAAGACGTCTCCGAGCCCTACGATGTCGAAGGCCCCGTCGCCTTCGTCTTCCATATGGCCTCGCCCGCCAGCCCGATCGACTACGTCCAAATCCCCATCGAGACGCTGAAGGCCGGCTCCTATGCCTCGCACAACGCCCTCGACCTCGCGCTGCGGAAGAAGGCGACCTACCTCGTCGCCTCCACTTCCGAGGTCTATGGGGATCCGGAGATCCACCCGCAGCCGGAAAGCTATTGGGGCAATGTGAACTCCATCGGCGTCCGCTCCTGCTACGATGAAGCGAAGCGCTACGCCGAGGCCGCGACCATGGCCTACCACCGCGCCCACGGCCTCGACACCAAGATCGTCCGCATCTTCAACACCTACGGCCCGCGCATGCGCCTGGATGACGGCCGCGTGGTCCCCGCCTTCATTGGCCAAGCCCTCCGCGGCGAGCCGCTGACCATCTTCGGCGATGGCACCCAGACTCGCTCCTTCTGCTACGTCTCTGACCTCGTCGACGGCATCTGGCGCCTCGCCCGCTCGACCACCCATGAGCCGGTCAACTGCGGGAACCCGCACGAAATGAGCATGCGCCAGTTCGCGGAAGCGATTGCGGAGGTCTTCGGCATCGAGCTGAAGGTCGATCCCAAGCCGCTTCCTCCGGATGACCCGAAGGTGCGCAAGCCGGACATCACCCGCGCCAAGGCAGTCCTCGGCTGGGAGCCGGTCGTGCCCTTCGACAAGGGTATCCGCGAGACCATCGAGTACTTCCGCGGACAGCTCCAACCCGCGTGATCCTTGTCGCCTGACGCCAGCGTCGATTTCCTGATCGTCGGAGCCGGGTTCTCGGGTCTCGTCGCAGCGGAACGGCTTTCCAATGCCGGCTTCCGCTGTGTGGTGGTCGACAAGCGCCGCCACCTCGGCGGCAACGCCTACGACCGCGTCGATGCGGCAGGCGTGCTCGTTCACGATTACGGCCCGCATTACTTCCGCACCAATTCGCCGCGCATTGTCGAGTACCTCGGGAAGTTTACCGAGTGGCGGGACGCGGACTACAAGATCAAGAGCTTCACGGAAGGCCGCTACTGGAGCTTCCCGATCAACCTGCACACCTTCGAGGAAATCGTCGGCCACCCGGCGACGACGGAGGAGTTCGAGGCATGGATCGAGGAGCATCGGGTGCCGGTCGATGAGCCTCAGAACTCGGAAGAGCTGATCCTATCCAAGGTCGGCCGCGAACTCTACCGGCGCTTCTACGAGGGCTACACGCTCAAGCAGTGGCAACGCCATCCGCGCGATTTGGATGCCAGCGTCTGCGGACGGGTGCCGATCCGGACGAATCGCGACGACCGCTACCTCAACGAGGAATTCCAAGCGCTGCCGAAGCAGGGCTTCACCGCCATGTTCGAGCGCATGCTCGATGCCTCGCCGCGGGTCGAGCTTCACCTCGGTGTCGATTTCAACGAAGCCTGCCAGCGCTGGCGGCACCGCCACCTGATCTTCACCGGCCCGGTGGACGAGTACTTCAAGCGTCGCTACGGCGCGCTGCCGTATCGCTCACTGAGTTTCGAGCACGAGAGTTTCACTGCGGACCAGCTAAGGTCCCGCGAGCCGATCGCCGGCAAACCCGGCTTCTGGCAACCGGCGGTGCAGGTGAACTACCCGGATGCGGACGTGCCTTTCACCCGCATCGTCGAGATCAAGCACGTCACCGGGCAGAAAATCGACACCTCCACCATCATCCGCGAATACCCGCGGAACTGGACACCGGAGGAGGAGCCGTTTTACCCCGTGCCCGCGGACGATGCGAAGACCGCCTACCGCCGCTACGCCGAATTGGCCGCGGCGGAGGAAAATGTCAGCTTCATCGGCCGCCTCGCCACTTATCGTTATTACAACATGGACCAGGTCACCGGCATGGCACTCGCCGAAGCCGATCGCCTGATCGCCCGCTACTCACCGGCTCCGCATGCTTGAAAAGTTGAAATCAAAACAGGGCTCCGTCGGCGTCGTCGGCCTCGGCTACGTCGGGCTTCCGCTATTGTTGGCCTATGCCAAGGCGGGCTTCCGCGCCGTCGGCATCGACATCGATCCAGGCAAGCCGGAAGCGCTGCTTGCCGGCCGCAGCTACATCAAGCACATCCCCGGCGAGCACGTGTCCGAAGCGCTCGCTTCCGGCAGGCTTGAGGCGACCACGGACTTCTCGATCATCAAGACGCTTGATGCGATCATCCTCTGCGTGCCGACGCCGCTCGATGAGCACTTCGAGCCGGACCTGAGCTACGTGGTGAACACGGTCGAAGCCGTGGTGCCGCATTTGAAGGCGGGCCAGGTGCTCAGCCTTGAAAGCACCACCTATCCCGGCACCACCGATGAGGAAGTGGTAACGCGCGTGGAGAAGGCCGGCTTCAAGGTCGGCACGGAGATCCACGTCGTCTATTCCCCGGAACGCGAAGACCCGGGCAATACCAAGTTCTCCGCGACAAACATCCCAAAGGTCGTCGGCGGCATCACCCCTGCCTGCCTTGAGGCTGGCGTCGCGCTCTACGAAGCCGCCTTCGAGCAAGTCGTGCCGGTCAGCTCCTGCAAGGTCGCCGAGCTGACCAAGCTGCTGGAAAACATCTATCGCGCGGTGAACATCGGCCTCGTCAATGAGCTGAAGGTCGCTGCCGACAAGATGGGCATCGACATCTGGGAGGTCATCCGCGCCGCCTCGACCAAGCCATTCGGCTTCACTGCCTTCTATCCCGGCCCCGGCCTCGGTGGTCACTGCATCCCGATCGATCCCTTCTACCTGACGTGGAAGGCCCGCGAGTATGGCGTGCACACGCGCTTCATCGAGCTGGCCGGCGAGATCAACCGGAGCATGCCGAACTACGTCGTCCACCGCACCATGGAGGCGCTCAATTCGCGCGGCAAGCCGGTGAAGGGATCGCGCATCCTGCTGATGGGCCTCGCCTACAAGGCGAACGTCGATGACATGCGCGAGTCGCCGACCTTCGCCCTGCTCGATGGCTTCAAGAGCCTCGGTGCCGAGGTCTCCTTCTACGATCCGCACGTGCCGGTCGTGGGACCGACCCGCGAGCACATGAACTGGGCCGGCGCACGCAGCATCGAGTGGAGCGAAGAAACGATCCGCTCGCAAGACTGCATCGTCATCTCCACCCATCACGCCGCCTTCGATCTCGGGCAACTCGCCGCTTGGTCCGATCTCATCATCGACACGCGCAACGCAATGGCCTCCATCGACACGCCCGAAGGCCTCGTCATCAAAGCCTAGTTCCAGTCTTTCGTCTGTCGTCTTCCAGTCTTCTGTCTCTCCATGTCCGTCCCTCTTCTCGACGTCAACGCCCAGAACCTCCCGCTCGAAGCCGAGCTGAAGCAGGTCTTTGAAAACGTGCTCCGTTCCGGCCGCTTCATCCTCGGTGATGAAGTGGAGGCTTTCGAAAAGGAATGCGCCGCCGCACTTGGTGCCAAGCACGCAATCTCGATCTCGTCTGGCACCGACGCGCTGATCATCGCGCTGATGGCGCTCGGCATTGGCCCCGGTGACGAGGTACTGTGCCCGTCCTTCACCTTCTTCGCCACCGCCGGGAGCGTGTTCCGCACCGGCGCGACTCCGGTTTTCTGCGACGTCCGCACTGACTGTTTCGGCATCGATATCGAGTCTGCGAAGGCCAAGCTCACGTCGAAGACGAAGGCGATCATCCCGGTCCACCTTTTCGGTCAGTCATCTGACATGGATGCGATCACCTCCTTCGCGAAGGAACACGGGCTGAAGATCGTCGAGGATGTCGCGCAATCCTTTGGCTCCACCTACCGCGGCCGCGCCTGCGGGACCATTGGCGAGATCGGCAGCTTCAGCTTCTTCCCGTCGAAGAATCTCGGCGGCTTCGGCGATGGCGGCCTCGTCACCACCGAGTCCTTCGAGCTCTTCGAGAAGATGATGCGCCTGCGTAACCACGGCATGCATCCGCGCTACTATCACTCGATCGTCGGCGGAAACTTCCGCATGGACGCCCTCCAGTGCGCCCTGCTTCGCGTGAAGCTTCACCACATCGGCGAATACGCCGCCGGCCGCACGCGCAATGCGAACTACTATAGCCGTCGTCTTTCGGCGATCGCCGACGGCACGAACCTGATCCTGCCCACCGACCGCGACCACGCCGGTCACGTCTGGAACCAATACACGCTGCGGGTCCCCGGTCGCCGCGATGAGCTGAAGGCCCACCTCACGGCGAAGGGCATCGGCTGCGAGATCTACTATCCGGTGCCGATGCATCGTCAGGAATGCTTCGCGAATCTGCCGGAGCATTCGCTTTCGAACTGCCCGGTCTCAGACCAGCTTTCGGCGGAAGTCGTCAGCATCCCGGTCTATCCGGAGCTTGTCGAAGCCCAGCTCGACGAGGTCGCCTCGGCGATCGAGTCCTTCTTCTCCTAATCCCACCCCCCCATGAAAACATTCATCACCGGACACCGCGGCATGGTCGGCTCCGCCCTCGTGCGCGAGGCGGAAAAGCGCGGCGGCCACGACGTCATCACCGCGGGCCGTGACACGCTCGATCTGCTCAACCAGCAGGCCGTCTTCGACTTTCTCGCCGCGAAGAAGCCGGACACCGTGGTGATTGCTGCAGCCAAGGTGGGCGGCATCCACGCGAATGCCACCTATCCGGCAGACTTCATCTACGAGAACCTTAGTATTGCCTCGAACCTCGTCGAAGGCAGCCGCCGCGCTGGCGTGCCGCGCGTACTTTTCCTCGGATCGTCCTGCATCTATCCGAAGATGGCACCTCAGCCGATGCCGGAGGATTGCCTGCTGACCAGCCCGCTCGAGGTGACGAACGAGGCCTACGCCATCGCCAAGATCGCCGGCCTGAAGCTGTGCCAGCACTACCGCGCGCAGCACGGCCTGATGTATCACTCGGCGATGCCGACCAATCTCTACGGCCCCGGCGACAACTACCACCCGGAGAACTCGCACGTCATTCCCGCCCTCCTCCGCCGCTTCCACGAGGCGAAGCAAAACGGCGCGACGAGCGTGACCATCTGGGGCACCGGCACGCCGCGCCGCGAATTCCTCCACGTGAACGATCTCGCCGCGGCCTGCTTCCACCTGCTCGGCCTCGAAAGCCCGCCCGACTGGGTGAACGTCGGTGTGGGCGATGACGTGACCATTCTCGAACTCGCGAAACTCGTCGCCGAAACCGTCGGCTTCACCGGCGAAATCCTCACCGACCCGACCAAGCCGGACGGCACGCCGCGCAAGCTGATGGATGTCTCCAGGATCAAGGCCACGGGGTGGTCGCCGGTCATCGATTTCCGCGATGGCTTGGCTGGCGCCTATCAGGACTTCCTCTCCAGCCTCGAAGCTGGCGCGGCCCGGCTCTGAGCCCCACCTTATCGCGTAATGGGGACGGGGCTCCCGATCTGACATCCTCCCGCTCCCCACTCCCTCCCAAATCCTTCCCCCTTACAGTCGCCATGAAGAAAGCTCTTATCACCGGTATCACCGGCCAAGACGGTTCCTATCTCGCCGAATTCCTGCTGGAGAAAGGCTACGAAGTGCACGGCATCAAACGCCGTGCCTCGCTCTTCAACACCCAGCGCGTGGATCACATCTACGAGGATCCGCACGTCGAGCATGCCCGCTTCCGCCTCCACTACGGCGACCTGACCGACACCTCGAACCTCACGCGCATCCTTTCCGAGGTGCAGCCGGACGAGGTTTATAATCTCGGTGCGCAATCGCACGTGGCCGTGTCCTTCGAGGCTCCGGAATACACCGCGGACGTCGATGCAATCGGCACGCTGCGTTTGCTGGAGGCCATCCGTTTCCTCGGGCTGGAGAAGAAGACCCGCTTCTATCAGGCATCCACGTCCGAGCTCTATGGCCTCGTTCAAGAGATCCCGCAGAAGGAGACGACGCCTTTCTATCCACGCTCACCTTACGCCGTCGCGAAGATGTATGCCTACTGGATCACGGTGAACTACCGCGAGTCCTACGGCATCTACGCCTGCAATGGCATTCTCTTCAACCACGAGTCCCCGCGCCGCGGCGAGACCTTCGTGACCCGCAAAATCACCCGCGGCCTCGCGAACATCGCGCAAGGCCTCGAGAGCTGCCTCTACCTCGGCAACATGGATGCGCTGCGCGACTGGGGCCATGCGAAGGACTACGTTCGCATGCAGTGGATGATGCTCCAGCAAGAACAGGCCGAGGATTTCGTGATTGCCACCGGGAAGCAGATCTCGGTGCGCGAGTTCGTCCGCATGTCGGCTCGCGAAGCGGGCATCGAAGTGGAGTTCTCCGGCAACGGCGTGGATGAAATCGCAACCGTGGTTTCCGCCAATCCCGAAACCGCCCCGGCGGTGAAAGTGGGCGACGTGATCGTGAAGGTGGATCCCCGCTACTTCCGTCCCGCCGAAGTGGAAACGCTGCTCGGCGACCCGACCAAGGCCAAGGAAAAGCTCGGCTGGGTGCCGGAAATCACCGTGGAGGAGATGTGCGCCGAGATGGTTGCCTCCGATCTCGACACCGCCAAGCGCCACGCCCTGCTCAAGGCGCACGGCCACCACGTGTCGGTATCGAAGGAGTAGTCCTTCCTGCCGGCCTTTCGATCCTCTGACTGCACGTTTGTGAAGAAAGTCTTCGTCTCCGGCTGCTACGATATCATTCACGGTGGCCACGTGCAGTTCTTCGAGGAGGCCCGTGCCCTCGGTGATCATCTCACAGTGTCCTTCGCCTCTTCGGAGGTGCTGTGGATTCACAAGCGGCGCAAGCCGTCGATTCCGGACGAGCACAAGAAGGCTCTGTTAGAGAGCCTGCGGATGGTCGATCATGTCGTGATTGGCAACGGTCACGACGAGGGCATCGATTTCCGCGAGGACTTTCTCAAGCTCCGCCCGGATATCCTCGCGGTCACCGAAGACGACAAGTATGGCGACCTGAAGCGCGCGCTATGTGCCGAAGTCGGCGCGCAGTATGTGCTGCTGCCAAAGACGCCGCCGCGCTTCGAGCCGGTCTCGACGACATCGATCGTCCGCTGGGTGCAAGCACCGACCGAGGCCCCGCTTCGCGTCGACTTCGCCGGCGGCTGGCTGGATGTCCCGCGTTTCTCCCGCGAGGGAGAGTTCGTGGTGAACTGCGCGATCTCGCCGCTCGTGTCACTGCGCGAGTGGCCTTATGAAAAGCAGGCAGGCCTCGGCGGCAGCGGTGCCTGGGCATTGCTCAATGGCAAGGACGGCATCGATTCCGAACTTGATCTCGGCGTCGGCTGGCAAGACCCCGCAGTGATCCGTGAAACGGGTCTCTGCGTGTGGCGCTCCGGTCAAAAGCCCGTACTCGATTTCAAGCGCAACGGCGACTTCCTCCGCGGCTGCCTCGCGATCCTCTGGACGGGATCACCCCATGACACGCCGGGTGCCGCGGACATACCGCGCAACTACGATCGCATCGCCGAGTCAGGCCGCATCGCTCGTGAAGGGGTAATCGAGGCCTCTCTGGAAAAGCTCGCGCGCGGCATGGAGGTGTATCACTCGATGCAGCTCGACGAAGGCATGGATCCACTTCCGGAACTGCCCGGAGCACTGGCCCGGAAATACTGCGGCGGTGGCTATGGAGGCTACGCGCTGTATCTCTTCGGAGACGAATCATCCCGAGCTTCGGCCCTGGCGGCGAATGGCCAGCTCCGCCCTGTAGAACCTTATTGCCACTAAGTGGTGTCGACGTTTCGTCGACACGGCGTGGACAGAATGTCCACAATCCTTACTTCATCCGTGCGCATTCATCCCGTCATCGGCCTGCCGCTTGCCTGTACGGATTACGCCGGTGCGGTCGCATGGATTCTCGATAAAGCCTCCGCACCAACTACGGCGATTGCCGTAGAAGCCGCGAATACCCACGTCGCCGCCCTTGCCCGCAGCGATGCCGCTTTCGGCGAGTCGATTCGCCGATTCGACCTGATCGTGCCGGACGGCATGCCGCTCATCTGGTCACTCAATGCCGCGCTGCCAGCTGCGGAACGCCTGACCGATCGGGTCTATGGCCCGACGTTGATGCTGGAGACACTCAAGGCCACTGCCGACCGGCCGGAGTTCCGCCACTTCCTGCTCGGCGGGAAAGAATCCACGCTCGCAAAGCTCCAGTCCGTCTTCGCCGAGCGCTTCCCCGGTGTGGCGATCGCCGGTGCCTACTCGCCTCCTTTCGGTGAGTGGCCGGAGGATGAGTTCGAACGCATGACCGGAAAAATCCGCGAGTCCGGCGCGAACCTGATTTGGGTCGGTCTCGGCTGCCCAAAGCAGGAACACTGGATCGCCCGCTACAAGGACCAACTGCCGCCCGGTGTCTACTTCGGCATCGGTGCAGCCTTCGCGTTCCACGCCGGCGAGGTCTCCCAAGCGCCCGCGTTCCTCCAGAAGTTCGGTCTCGAGTGGGCCTACCGCATCGCCGCCGAGCCACGCCGTCTCTTCCGCCGCTACTTCACTTACAATTCGCTTTTCCTCTGGTACAGCCTGCGCGATCGGATGAACGGAAAAGGCTGATTCTTTTCTGACCCGCCGCCATTTTGCTGCTAGAATTCACTGGTCATGTCGAACATCCATCCTCACGCCACCCTGCCACGGCAGGACAAGGAAACCCTTCTCGGCCAACGCGGCGTCGTGCTGTGGTTCTGCGGGCTTTCCGGATCGGGGAAATCGACCATCGCCGGCGGCGTCGAGCGGGTACTCCACAGCCAAGGTCGCTACACGGTGCGTCTCGATGGCGATAATTTGCGTACGGGGCTGAACGCCAACCTGGGCTTCTCGGATGATGATCGGCTGGAAAACATTCGCCGCACCGCCGAGGTCGCCAAAATCCTGGCCTCGAACGGAACGATTGTTCTCTGCTCGCTGATCACCCCTCGCGGAATGCATCGGGATCTGGCCCGTGGCATTCTTGGGGAGGACTTCGCCGAGATCTACGTGAAGGCCAGCTACCAAGCCTGCGAGACCCGTGACGTGAAGGGTCTCTATGCCAAGGCGGCAAAGGGCGAAGTCGCCAACTTCACCGGCCGGGATAGCGGCTTCGAGGAGCCGCACCACGCCGAACTGGTGATCGATACCGAGAAGCTGAGCATTGAGGACGCGGTTTTCGAGGTGCTGGAGTTTCTCGGCAGCCGCGGCGTGCGTTCCGCGGACTTGGCGGGTCAGGCCTGAAGCAGGGCGCTTCCCGCTCGCTGACTGTCAGCTATCACGCATAAACATTACCAAGTTGCTCAACTAGGTAATTGTTTCTTGCACGAACCCTTGGACCGGCCTTTTCCTCCCGGCCCCGCGACGGCGACCCGGACCACCGGCAGCCCGCACATCCGAACCACGGCTTTTCGTTCCGCCCGATGCCCAACTACCAGCTCTCCCACCTCGACCAAATCGAAGCCGAGGCGATCTTCATCCTCCGCGAGACAGCGGCTCAGTTCCAGAATCCCGGCCTGCTTTTCTCCGGTGGCAAGGACTCGATCGTCATGGCCTGGATCGCCCGCAAGGCCTTCCACCCGGCGCGCATGCCCTTCCCGCTGGTCCACATCGATACCGGCCACAATTTCCCGGAGACGATCACTTACCGCGACGAATTCGCGACAAAACTGGATGCCCGTCTCGTGGTTGGCTCGGTCCAGAAATCGATCGATGACGGCCGAGTGGTGGAAGAAAAGGGCCCGAATGCTTCCCGCAATCGCGCCCAGACGACGACGCTCCTCGACACTGTCGCCGAATATCAATTCGACGCCCTGCTCGGTGGTGGCCGCCGCGACGAAGAGAAGGCCCGCGCCAAGGAGCGCTTCTTCTCCCACCGCGACGACTTCGGCCAGTGGGACCCGAAGAACCAGCGTCCCGAGCTGTGGAACCTCTTCAACGGCCGCAAGCACCCGGGCGAGCATTTCCGCGTCTTCCCGCTGTCCAACTTCACCGAGATGGACATCTGGATGTACATGCAGCGCGAGGGCATTGTGCTCCCGAGCCTCTACTACGCCCACGAGCGCGAGACCGTGACCCGCAATGGCACCATCCTCGCCGTCAGCGAATTCGTCCAACCCCGCGACGGAGAGACCGTGGAGAAGAAGGTGATCCGCTTCCGCACCATGGGTGACGCCACCATCACCGGCGCTGTCGAGTCGACCGCCGACACCATGGAAAAGATCATCGAGGAAGTCGCCGCCGCCCGCCAGACCGAGCGTGGCAACCGCGCCGACGACAAGCGCTCCGAAACCGCCATGGAGGACCGGAAGAAGGAGGGATACTTCTGACGAAGAGTTTGTCAGTTTTCAGTGTTCAGTTTTCAGCAAGAAGACGGGCACCGGAATCTGGCAGATCGCTTCGACCCCTCGTTCGCAACAGCGGAATCCCGCTGAAAACTGAACACTGAAAACTGACAAACTTTCCATCCATGGACCTTCTCCGTTTCACCACCGCCGGCTCCGTTGACGACGGCAAATCCACTCTCATCGGTCGCCTGCTTTATGACTCCAAGTCGATCTTCGAAGATCAGCTTGAAGCGATCGAGGAAACCTCCAAGCGCCGCGGCGACGGCCACGTTGACCTCGCTCTTCTAACGGACGGCCTCAAGGCCGAGCGCGAACAGGGCATCACCATCGATGTCGCCTACCGCTACTTCGCCACGCCGAAGCGCAAGTTCATCATCGCTGATACCCCGGGCCACATCCAGTACACCCGGAACATGGTGACCGGCGCCTCGACGGCGAACCTCGCCATCATTCTAGTCGATGCGCGCAAGGGCGTGATCGAGCAGACCAAGCGCCACAGCTTCATCGCGAACCTTCTTCGCATCCAGCACGTCGTCGTCGCGGTCAACAAGATGGACCTCGTGGACTACTCGGAAGAGGTCTACGAAAAGATCATCAAGGATTACCAGGAGTTCGCCTCGCGCCTCGACAACATCGTCGAGATCACTCCGATCCCGATCTCCGCGCTCAATGGTGACAACGTCGTGGACAAGTCCACGAACATGCCGTGGTACCAAGGCCCGTCGCTTCTTTACCATCTCGAGCACGTTTATGTCGGCGGCGAAGAGAACCACGTCGATGCCCGCTTCCCGGTGCAGTGGGTGATCCGCCCGCAGAGCGATGAATGGCACGACTTCCGCGGCTACGCAGGCCGTGTCGCCGGTGGTGTCTTCAAGCCCGGCGATGAAATCACGGTGCTGCCCTCCGGCTTCACCTCGCGGGTCAAGGCGATCCACACTGCCGACGGCCACCTCGACGAGGCCTTCGCGCCGCAGAGCGTGACACTCACGCTCACCGACGAGATCGACATCTCCCGGGGCGACATGATCGTCAAAAAGAACAATCCCCCGCAGAGCTCGCAGGACCTCGAGGCGATGATCTGCTGGTTCTCCAGCAAGCCGATGGCCTCACGCGCCAAGGTCGTGCTGCGCCACACCACCCGCGAGATGCAGGCGATCATCAGCGAGGTGAAGTACCTCGTGGACATCAATACCCTCCACAAAGTCGAGGGCGCGGGCACCTTCGCGATGAACGACGTCGGCCGAATCACCCTGCGCACCGCCCAGCCGGTGATCCACGACTCGTATCGTCGCAACCGCCAGACGGGTTCCTTCATCCTGGTCGATCCCGGCACCAATGAAACGGTCGCCGCGGGGATGATCGTCTGAAGACCGCAAGTCGGCCGTTAGTCCTGCTCGCCGGAATCTCCGGCAGCCCTCCCAGCGATGGCGGCGATCCACATTTACCGCCAGATTTTCAAGATCTGGCGCGCCCGGAGGTTCGAGCGGTTCGTCCAATTGCTCGGGCCTGCGGCGGGTGAGTCCATCATCGATGTCGGCGGAGAACCGAACATCTGGACCAGCAATTCCCCTCTCGTCGAGCGGATCGATCTCGTGAACCTCAAGGTCATGAGCATCGATTCTCGCGACCAGTCCGAGCACGGCATCCGGGCAATCGTTGGAGATGGCAGGCATTTGGAGTTCGCCGACCGGAGCTACGACATCGCCTTTTCCAACAGCGCCATCGAGCACGTTGGGACGTGGGAAGACCAACAGAAGTGTGCCGCAGAGATGCGGCGGGTCGGAAAACGGCTGTGGTGCCAGACACCGGCCCGGGAATGTCCGATCGAGCCGCATTACATGGCTCCCTTCATCCACTGGCTGCCACGCTCGCTGCAACGACGCCTGATGCGGCACTGCACTCCTTGGGGCTGGATGTCCAAGCCATCCCAAGCTGACGTCGACTTCATGGTGGATACCACCCGCCTGCTCAGCTTCCGGGAAATGAAGCAGCTGTTCCCGGACTGCCGGATCCTGGTGGAGCGGTTCCTCTTCGTCTTCCCGAAATCGTACATCGCGGTCCGGACCGAGACGCCGACCGATGCCACGGAAAAGTCCTCCAGCTAAGACGCCGGATTTCGCCCCCATGTCCCTCGCCCGTCATGCCCAAAGCATCGCCAAGAGCGTGGCGTATCGTCTCGGCTTCAGCCTGAAGCGGCTGCGGTCCGCCCAGCGAGCCATGGCAGTCGCTGCCGATTTCACCGGCAAGGTCCGTCCGCGCCTGCACCGCACGGATCCCTATGAGGGATTTGACGCTTCGGCATGGCCCGATGACGCCTCCGGCTGGGGATCTGACTCGCCCGCTTTCGGCGAATTGATCGCAGAACTCCGCCCTTCCCGGATCATCGAAGTCGGCACTTGGAAAGGCGGCTCCGCCCTCAATCTGGCGGGCCACCTCCAACGACTCAGTCTTGATGCGGAGATTCTCTGCGTGGACACGTGGCTCGGGGCGCTGGAGATGTGGACGGACCTCGACGATCCCAGCCGCCACGGCGCGCTAGGCCTCCGCCACGGCTATCCCACCCTTTATTATCGGTTCCTCGCCAATGTCTGCCGGGCGGGACATCAGGGCAGGATCACCCCATTGCCCCTCCCGTCCGTCACTGCCGCTCAATGGTTCGCCCTGCACGGGATCCGCGCGGAAATGATCTACGTCGACGCCAGCCACGAGGAAGAGGACGTCTATCAGGACCTGATTTCCTACTGGGATCTGGTGCGCCCCGGCGGTGTGCTCTTCGGCGACGACTGGAACTGGGATGGGGTTCGCCTCGCCGTCCAACGATTCGCTGGCGAGCAGGGGACCGCCATCCGGCACCGTCACGACAAGTGGGAGCTACGGAAGTAGCAAAACCGGGGGTGTGCCGGAAATGTGCGTTTGTTCATTTTTATTTGAACACTCGCGGCTGGCTGTTCAGAGTTCGTCATGAAACGAATGCCTTCGGGTCCTTCGGCAATTCATGGCGAAAAAAGGTGGGAGCCCACGCTTCCGACCAAGGGCGGCAGCTTGTCTGACGCCTGAGTCTCAGACGGTAAGCCACCGTTTCCCTCCTCCCTGTGGAAGCTTTCAAACAGTTCGTGACCAGCTACGGCGCCGAGTACCCTTGGGTCATTTTCGTGGCTCTGGTAGTTCTTCCCGGCTTTGGGTTTCCAGCCAGTGCCTTGTTCCTGCTCGCTGGCATCGTCTGGGGAAGCAATCCCATGAGCTGCCTTCTCGCCGTATCGGCGATCGTCCTGAATGTGATCTGGACCCACACCGTCGCTTCAGGGCCGGCACGCAAGCTGATGATCCGCTGGATGGGCGAACGGCTGCAGCCGTGGTTCGCGCTGCCGAACAAGGACCTGATGAAAATCGCCTGGGTGCTTCGCGTGACGCCCGGCATGCCGCTGTTCGTTCAAAATTACGGCCTCGGCGCGCTCGGTGTGCCCCTGCGCATCTCACTGCTGACCGCGCTGCCGGTGGTATCGCTCTATGCCTGCGGCTTCGTGCTCACCGGCGGTGCCATTTTCGATGGCCGGGTGGGGATGGCGATCACCGGCATCAGTCTCTTGGTGGTGGCTGCCATCGGAGTGAAGATTTTGCGCTCACGCGTTGGCGCCCGCGCCTCACGACTTCCCTGATCTGCTGCCAATCGAATCGAATCGGATCTCTTTGAATCATGCGTCCCGTTGACATTCCTCCCGGCTGCCTGGGCGTCGTCATGCCCGTCTATAATGAAGAAAAGACGATCCACCTGATTGTCGAGCGGGTGCTTGCCCGCCCTGAAGTCGGGGAGCTGGTCATGGTCAATGACTGCTCCCGTGACGGGACATGGGCACGCATGCAGGAGATCGCGAAGACCGATCCCCGGATCCGGATTTTCACCCATGAAGTGAACCAAGGCAAAGGTGCCGCCCTGCGCACCGGCTTTCAGGAAGTGCAATCGGGCATCGTGATCATTCAAGACGCCGACCTGGAATACGATCCCGACGAGTATCCCAAACTTCTTCTGCCCATCGTTTCGGGCAAGGCCGACGTGGTGTTCGGATCCCGCTTCCTCGGGTCAGGCATGCATCGCGTGCTCTATTTCTGGCACTACATGGGAAACAAGTTCCTGACGCTGCTGTCCAACATGTTCACCAACCTCAACCTCACCGACATGGAGACCTGCTACAAGGTCTTCCGCCGTGAGGTGCTGACGGGAATTCAGATTCAGGAGAACCGCTTCGGCTTCGAACCTGAGATCACCGCGAAGGTCGCGAAACTGCGGGTCCCGATCTACGAGGTTTCCATTTCCTACTACGGGCGCACCTACGAGGAAGGAAAGAAGATCGGTTGGAAAGACGGCTTCCGGGCACTCTGGTGCATCCTGAAGTACCGCTTCAATTGAACGTCGACTTGGCACCCATGGCGTCACCTCGCAAGCTTCCCGCAGCAGCCGCTCTCGGCTTCCTGTTGGCGCTGCTTGTAGCGCTGACGCTGCCGCTTTGGACGCAGGGGAAGATCCTCGCGCCGCTGGATATCACCACCACCATGCTTGCGCCTTGGAATGCCAAGGCGGGGGGAGCCAAGCCTCACAACCACTTCACCGCAGACGCGGTCACGCAGTACCTGCCCTACCGCTTGTTTGCGGAGAAATCCCTCACCGAGGACGGCTACGTCGGATGGAATCCTTACGAAATGGGCGGCTACAGCCTGGCGGCGAACACCATGGCCACACCCGGGGCGTGGACCATGGAGCTTCACCGCGTGCTCCCCTTCAAGGATGCTTGGAACACGGGGATCGTGATCGAGTTCCTGATCGCCGGGGCGGGCATGCTCGTTTTCCTGCGCTCGAGGAAACTGCCGTGGCTCGCGTGCCTGATCGGCGCCGTGGCCTACATGCTCAACAGCCAGTTCGTCATTTGGATCCACCATCGCTGGGCGCTAGGATCCTTCTGCTGGATGCCATGGGTCTTGTGGTCCGCGCTCGACGGCAACTCTTGGAAAAGCCCATCGCTGCGGCAGGCGGCACTACCGCTTTTCCTCGCCCTGGCGCTGCTGGGCGGAACGCTCCAGCATCTGGCCTTCGTGGTGCTGGCCTGTGGTTGTCTGATGGCGCCCGGCCTAGTGAACAACCTGCGCAAGCCGCTTGCCGGTCTGTCCATCGTGCTCCCTTGGGTGGTCGCGTTCGCGGCGGCTATCGGAATCACCGCATTCACCTTGGTTCCTCAAATCCAAGGCTATCTCGCAAACAATGCCCTGGGACATAGCCGCGGGGGCATTGGCTACGAGTTCGGACCATCCCAGCCTTTTTTCCAGTCGCTCATCATTCCAGCTCAGGTCTGGCCATGGCTATTAGGCGGCCCGTCCACCGTTGATGCCTTCCGCGGGTTCAAGTGCAACTTCATGAGCATGGCGTACCTCGGGACCATCCCGATGGTTCTCGCGATGATCGGCGTCTTCCGGAAAGGACTGCCCGCTCAAGCCAAGTGGCTCGTTCTTGTAGGACTGCTGATTCCGCTTACCCCTTTGGTCGGCCCACTCTACCATCGCGTCCAGCTCCTGTTCCTGCTTGGGGGCGCGTGGTTGGCTGCGGAAATGCTGGTCGATCTCACCCGGAACCCTTCGTGGTTCATCCGCAAGGCCCTGCCGGTTGGCGTCGCTGCACTGGGCGTGATGCTTACGATCGCTGCTGTGCTTCCGCACGGGTCCAGGAACGCAATCGAAGAAAAGATCGTCGCGCGGTCGCTGGCCGCTACCGAAAGTTCGAGCCTTGCCGCCGACCGCGAATGGATCGCGGGACGCGCTCGCGAATGGGTCCGCCGGGTATCGATCCTCCACCCCCGCACGGCGTGGACCTATGGCCTGCTGGTGGCCGGCACCTTGGGACTACTCGCAGCTACCGGGGGAAAAGGCGGTCGCTCGATTCGTATCGGGCAGTCGGTCGTTCTCGGCGCGACCATCCTCGAACTCGGAACCTTCTTCCACTCCTGGTGCACGTTTTCCGATCCCACCCTGCTCCACCCGCCGGATCCATCGATCGATCGCGTGGGCGAGCTGGCCGGTGACCATCGCGTTCTGCAGGCCAGCCCCGGCGACGACTTCACCAGCACCTTCGCAGCTCCGAACCTGTTGGCTGCGAATTTCATCCCTTCCATCGAAGGCTACGAAAGCATCCATTATCGTTCGATACTGGCGGCATCCGGCAGCCTCCCGGCTCAAGATCGGCTGACAATCGCCGGAGTCGGAGTGGCCGCTCACAAGAGCGACCACGCCCCCGCCGCGGGCACGGAATCCTGGCCAGTCAGCGACCAGGTATCCGGCTACACGATCCGGAGCAATCCGGCTGTCATTCCGATGGTCGCCGCCGGCACCGGTCCGCTGCCAGCCACGCCGATGGCCGTTCTTCCAGCGGTGCAAGCTGCGACTCCCGTGACAGCTGGGCTCCAGACGATGAACCGGATTCAGCTCACGGCTCCCGAAGGCTCTCGATGGCTGCGGTTTGCAATGAACTGGCACCCGGGGTGGCAATGGCGGTCTTCCGGCGGCTCATGGCAATCCTTTGTCCAAGGGCCGGACTCGGCGGCTTACCTTGATCTTCAGAACACCGCCGGTCTCAGCATTGAGGCACGCTTTTTCCCCAGGCCATCGTGGGTGGCTTGGCTGTCCGCCATCGCCGCCGCAGGATGCCTCGGCCTCGTGATATGGCGTGGCATCTCTGGACTTCGCGTCCATCCGGTGGCAACCCTTTGAACCTCTTCAGTAATTCATGAATGGTGCGCGCTCATTCCAAGCGATTCTAATTCTGGTCATCGGGACCGTTGTCGCCCTCTGGCTCGGTGTCTCGATCGTGACCCAGCAGTCCGCGACCCTGATCAAGGGCGCTGCGGTGATGTTGTTCGCGGTGTCCGCCCTTCTTGGTCGGCGGATCTGGCTGCTGCTGATCTTTTTCTCGGCGATGAACGTGGTGCTGATCCGTGGCTTCGGCACCACGGAGATCGGCCAAGCGATGTTCCTGGGGTTCTCTGCGATCCTGTTCCTCATGCGAAAGCTCCGCACGCAGATCCAATTCAAGGAATTGGAACTGTGGGCACTCCTGATCGTCGCCTGCATTGTGCAGACCTACTTGCGCAATCCGGTGGGCCTGAACCTCATGGGAGCCGGCAACGTCGGGGGCAGGCCCTATATCATGCTGGCCATCACCATTTCCTGCGCGGCCATCCTGTCCGTGATGATCGTCGAGGCCAAAGAACTCAAGTGGGCGATGTGGCTCACCATCATCGGCACTTTGATCGGCATTCCAGGCACCATTGTCCGCTACGGGGGTCTGGGAGGTGACCAAGAAGACCTGAGCCGCGTGCCTGTCTTCTCGACCTTCGCAACATTGCTCTCGCGGATCCTGGTGAGCCGGATCTCACCCCTACGAGCGTTGATTCATCCCGGCTGGATTTTTGTGATTCTTCTCAGCCTGGTCGCGGCCGGCGCGAGCGGTTATCGAAACTCGGTCGCGATGATCGGGCTCATGTACCTCGTCGGCATCTGCTATCGCGGCGGTGTGATGGCGGTCTTTTCCTCGCTCCTCGCTGGCAGCTTCGGGCTGGTGCTGCTGGCGCTCATCAACGTGAATTTCCCGCTCCCCGGAAACATCCAGCGCGCCCTTTCCCCCTTCCCCGGAACGTGGGAGGAAAAGTACAAGCGACAGGCGGACCTTTCCACCGAATGGCGTATCGAAATGTGGAAGGAGGCGCTCACTTCAGAGCGCTGGATTCACAACAAGTTCATGGGGGATGGCTTGGGCATGTCTGCCGAACAACTCCGGGCGAACGAGCGGGTCGATGCGACCATCGTAGGTGCGGGCACCAGCAACAGCGGACTCCTCGCCCAGCAGGAAAACATGCTGATCAACGGCTCCTATCACAGCGGCCCCGTTCACACCATCCGGACGGTCGGCTATCTCGGATTGGTGATCCTGATTCTGGCAATGATTCGCGTGGCGGTTCACGCCCATCGCCAGATCATGCGATGCAAGGGAACCGAATGGTTTCCGCTCGCATTGTTTTTCAATGTCCCCCTGCTGGTAAATCCAATCTTCTTCGCCTTCATCTTCGGCGAGTTTCCCTCGGGAGTGGCCTCCACCATGATGGGCATCGCGATCGTCCGCCTCCTCGAAAAGAATCTGCCCATCCCGGCCTATCGCGCCGTGCGGCACCAGCCGTACATGTTCGCGAATCCCAACAGGCAACCTGCGGGTCAAGCTGTCCGCGCCTGACGCTCCTTCCTGAGGAGTTTCATCTCCCCACATGGCCACTCGCTCAAAGCGATTCCTCGCCGGCGTACTCACCGGCTACGGGAGTATTGCCGCCAACGTGATATTCACGTTGGTCAGCATTCCGCTGGCACTTCACTTTCTCGACAAGGAGAGGTTCGGACTTTGGGCACTGGCACTCCAGATCAATGGCTATCTCGCCCTGATCGACATGGGCATGGGAGTAGCGGTCAGCCGTTTCATCGCTGACCACAAGGATGACGTGAATGGCGGCGAGTATGGAAGCCTTCTCCTCACGGGAGGATTGGTCTTCGTGATCCAAGGGATCCTGATCGTGCTCGCGGGCCTTTTGTTTTCGATCTTTGCCCCCCAGCTCTTCGCAGTACCCGCCGAATACGCCCAAGCGTTTCGGTACCTGTTGATCGTCTTGTCCACCTCGACTGGCGCATCGGTAGCGCTTCGCGCCGTTTGCTCCCCTCTTTGGTCGTTCCAACGGATCGATATCATCAACGGGTGCGCATCCGGTGGACTTCTCGTGACGTTGCTTTGCCTCTGGATCGCCCTCCAGAATGGCGGAGGTGTGATGAGCTTCGCTTACGCCCAATTGCCTGCCATTTTCGGCACCATCCTGATCCAGATGTTGGTTTGCCTGAAAAACGGCTATTATCCGAAGCGGGGACACTGGGGTCGGTTCAGCGCCGAGTCCTTTCA